>ERZ778518.93-NODE-93-length-89423-cov-10.301920_pt1 | contig 89423 bp, 73 predicted proteins | sample MGYA00510340_ERZ778518 | MGnify/ENA primary metagenome ERZ778518 (study PRJEB29527, sample SAMN07138967) | mouse gut metagenome | material: feces | host: mouse | place: China:Nanjing | collected 2016-01-25 ...
GACAGCTTATTCAAGTGCGCCAATTTATGGTTTTCCTCTACTTTCTTTCACACTAGTTCTCCTTTTTGTACAAAGATTCACAGTTTGGTTTTCCTAAAATCTAAAATAGATAAAAGGATTATAAGAACCACCAGACAGCCGGATGATGCACCATAAAAGCAGTACAAAGGAAGCTGCATACAAGGTGAATTGTACAAGGTTTTCTTTTTTGCTGCAAAGGTCGGAGACTTCTGTTGCAGCCTTTCCGTTTTCATGACCTTCCATATTAGAAAAGCCGAGGATTTTTCTGTTAAGAAAGCAAATAGGTCCGCAGCCGATGACGGCTGCAATCAGCATGGCAATAAAAAATGGCGTCATCTGCTGATAGATAAAGGACATAGATGCCGCTGAGAATTCAAAGCCTGTAAACATCTTTGCGATAAAGGTAAGACCAAGGCTTAAAGTATCTGCCCGGAAAATCACAAACCCTACGGTTACAATCAACATCGTATACAGATGCAGAATTACACGGGGCAGTTTTTTTAGGGATGGGACAAATTCTTCCAGGAAGCTAAAGGCTCCGTGGAACAGTCCCCATACAACAAAAGTCCAGTTGGCGCCATGCCAAAGTCCTGTAAGGAAAAATACAATGACCTTATTGACTCCAGTGCGTATTTTTCCTTTCCGGTTACCGCCAAGGGGAATGTACACATATTCCTTAAACCAGGAGGATAAGGAAATGTGCCAGCGACGCCAGAATTCCTTGATGGTGAGGGAGCCGTAGGGATGCTCAAAGTTTTCCTTAAAATGAAAGCCAAACATCCGTCCAAGTCCAATGGCCATATCACTGTATCCGCTGAAATCAAAGTAAATCTGCATGGTATAGGAGATGGCTCCAATCCATGCGCCTAGGATATTCAGAGAATCAAAGCCCTGGCCGAATGCATGGTCGGCAACTACTGCCATGGTATTGGAAATTAATATTTTTTTTGCCAGGCCGCAGATAAAGCGTCGCAAGCCCTGGGCTGTTTCTGTTATGTTTATGCTTCGGTTGTCAATTTCAAGCGCAATGTCCCTGTATTTTACAATTGGCCCTGCAATAAGCTGAGGGAAGAAGGATATGTATAACAATACTTTACCAAAATTCTTCTGAATCTCTACCTGTCCTCGGTATACATCAATTACGTAGGACAATGCCTGAAATGTGAAAAAGGAAATGCCAATTGGCAAAGTAATTTGTGGAACATTGATGTTCCAGTGTAAGATACTGTTTAAGGTTGTAATGAAAAATCCGGTGTACTTAAATACGCTTAAAATACCAATATTCACCACTACCGCTGTAATCAATACAGCTTTCCGATTTATCTTTTCCATAAGTATTGCGCACAAATAATTCAAAAAGGCGCTTATGACCATCAAAATCACATAAACTGGTTCGCCAAATGCATAAAAAACCAGGCTTGCAATGATGAGGAGTATATTTTTTACTTTTATGGAAGGGATTGCACTGTGCAGGCAAAATATAATCGGAAAAAATATACATAAAAATACTAATGAGCTGAAAACCATTTTTTTCTCCTTTGTTACAAGACATCACATGTCTGTCAGATTTTTATGTGCATCCACGGTTCGTTGGCTGCAATTCCTCCTTTATGATCTACGTTTGTCTTGGTATCATAGCTGAGGGCATAGTAACTATAGGAAGGATCAAATTTGTTTCGTTCTGGATCATAAATTAATCCATCAATTTCAGCCCATCCATGATAGCCGCTGCTGCAACAATATACTTCCTTATATCCAATGGCTTTTGCCAGATATGCAAAGGCAGCAGCGTAACTAAAACAATTTCCTTTTCCGTCGTTTAAGAACATATCATTTGCATAGACCACGGGCCAGTCCATACCCATATAATGAGGAATTCTGGGAAAGGCTCCCTGGTAGGTTTTTACAAATTCAAAACAAGTTCTCAGCTTTTTTTCTTTTGACATGCTGTCAGTTGTAATGCTGGCAAGCACCGTCTGAGCCCTTTGGAGGGTTGCAAGTGATTCTGGGCTCATGCCTTCCATTGCCTTTCCGTTTACATATACGGTCAGTGCTGGGAGCTTTAACGTTTTTTTTGCAGAATAACTATAATACCTGGTTCCGGCGTTCAGCCCTGTGTTGGCCAGAGTGAGGGAACCCTTTTTTGCACGATACATTTTATTTCTGCTGTTTAGATAATATCCAGAATACAACTTTCCTTTGATATAAAGGGTAGGCTGTGAGAGCTTCTGGGTCTTAGAACTCTTGTAGTTGTAATACTTGGTGTTAATCTTAAGAGTGCCAGTTACCAAGGTGAGGGAACCCTTTTTTGCACGGTACATTTTATTTCTGCTGTTTAGATAATATCCAGAATAAACCTTGCCTTTCACATACAAAGTCTGTTTTGACAGTGTTCTGGTTTTTCCGGTGTTGTAGTTAAAGTATTTGGCGCCTGCTGGAATAATTCCAGTTCTCAGGGTGATGGCGCCTTTTTTCACATGATACATGTTATTTTTCCTGTTGAGGTAATAGCCAGAGTAGATTTTTCCTTTTACAAATAGGGTCTGTTTTGGTAAAGTCACAATTTCATTGTTCTGGCAGTTGTAGTATGAAGTGCCTTCCTTTAGGGTTTTTGTTACCAATTCTGCTGAACCGTTAGATACTATGTACAAAATACCAGCCTTGTCCATGTAATAGCCAGTATAAAGTACTCCATCCATATAAATAAGTCCATCTTTATTTTCCAGTCCTTCTGATGGTGTCTCTTGTATTTCCTCAGTGGGAGGAACAGGATTTATTTCTGCTTTTTGCTCTTGGCTGTCAGGCATTTCTAATTCTGATTGTTCCCTATTCGAACATTCAGGTTCTGTGTGTGTATCATCCGATAATTGAGGTTCTGTGTGTGTATCATCCGATAATTGAGGTTCTGTGTGTGTATCATCCGATGTTTTCCATTCTTCCGATTGTGTTTCATCATGCATTTCTGTTTCGGCAGAAACATCTTCTATTAATGTTGCATAAGCAGGCATTACATTAACAGCAAGGAGACTTGCTGTTAATGCAAATGAACAGATATAAACCATGAGTTTCTTGTTTTTCATAAATTTTCCCTTCCTTACATTTGTTTTGGAAAATAATTATGACAGTGAAAGAGTTTTGCACAAATGGAATGTCATAATCATTTTTTTAAAGTTTTATGCGCATCCATGGTTTTCTAGCTCCAATCGCACCCTTGTAGTCCTGGTCGGTAGGAGTATCATAGCTGAGCGCATAATAATTATAGACATGATGCCACTTACTCCATTCCGGATCATAAATCAATCCATCAATTTCTGCCCATCCATGGCCGCCGCTGTTGCAGCAGTATACTTCTTCATAGCCAATTGCCTTTGCCATATATGCAAAAGCTGCTGCGTAACTGCAGCAATTTCCGCTTCCGTTCACAAACATATCGTTTGCATAGATAACTGGCCAATCCATTCCTGTATAATGAGGCATTCTAGGTCTGCTTTCCTGGTATGTTTTGACATAATCAAAACAGATGCGGAGTTTTGTTTCCATTGACATGCTGTCATTGGTGATGCTGGCAACTACTGCCTGTGCTCTTTGGAGGGTTGCAAAGGACTCGGGGCTCATTCCTTCTATTACTTTTCCATTGATATAGATAGTGGATGCCGCAAGTGTCTGCATTCCTTTGGCATTATGGTTATAGTATGTAGTACCAGCGCCGAGTATGCCATTGACTGGAGTGCAGATACCTTTTTGTACGTGATGCATTCTGTTTTCAGGATTTAGATAATAGCCAGAATAAATTTTTCCGTTCACATATAACGTATCTTTTGATAAAGTTTGGGTTTTTCCTGCTTTATAGTTATAATATTTCTCGCCAGTACCCAGTACTTTGGTTACCAGTGTGAGAGAACCCTTTTTTACAGAATACATGGTGTTCCTACTGTTCAAATAATAGCCAGAATATAATTTTCCCTTTACATAAAGCGTTGCTTTTGAGAGCTTTTGTGTCTTATCTCTCTTAAAGTCGAAATATTTGGTTTTTATTTTGAGAGTACCAGTTACCAGGGTAAGAGAGCCTTTTTTGGCACGATACATACGACTTCTGCTGTTTAGGTAATAGCCGGAATATAATTTTCCTTTTACATAAAGTGTTGCTTTTGAAAGCCTTTGTGTTTTGTTTTTCTTGTAGTCGAAGTACTTGGTTTTTATTTTAAGAGTGCCAGTTACCAGAGTAAGAGAGCCTTTTTTGGCACGATACATACGATTTCTGCTGTTTAGGTAATAGCCAGAGTACAATTTTCCTTTTACATAAAGTGTTGCTTTTGAGAGTCTTTGTGTTTTATTTTTCGTGTAGTCGAAATACTTAGTTTTTTCCTTCAGAGTACCAGTTACCAGGGTAAGGGAGCCTTTTTTCACATGATACATTCTACTATTATGGTCCATATAATAGCCAGAATGTAATTTCCCTTTTACATATAATGTTTGTTGGGAAAGCGCTAAGTTCCCTTTGGAAGAGAGATTATAGTAGTCAGTATTTTTTTCTAACGTTCCAGTGAATGGTTCTGCCACTCCATTTGATACCTTGTACATAATATTGGAGCTATCCATAAAATAGCCAGAATACATCTGTCCATTTACAAAGACAGTCTGCTTTTGCAGTATGACCTTTTCATTACTGGGAAGTTTATAGTAGGATGTCCCCTCACTCAATATGTCATTTACCAGTTCAGGGATTCCATTAGATACTATGTACAAAATACCAGCGCTATCCATATAATAGCCATTATAAAGGGTATCATCCATAGAATAGATTAAGTTGTCGTCTTTTATCTGTATGCCGGATACCGCGCTAGATTCCCCTTCTGCTCGCGGAACAGGGGTGAACTCTGGATTTGCATCTGTTCCATCAAAATCCTCCAGTTTTCTTCGGAAACCATTGGGATTTTGGGAATTTTCTTCGGTTTCGTCAGAGATTTCTGGTGTTACCTCAGTGTCATTAAATGGTTCTGTTTCGGGCATTGGTTCAATTTCTCTTACTGCTTGTGCATGTTCGGGCGATAGTTGTTCATCCACAAGTTCTTCTTTTCTGGTTTGCGTTTCATCTGCCATAAGCTCCTCAGATGGCATTGCTGCAAAAGCAGGGGATACATTGGCAGTAATGAGGCTTACTGTTAGGGCCAATGCACAGATCGGAGTAATAAGTTTCTTTTTCATTTGTTTGTGTCCTTCCTTTTTACAATATTTGTACTATATCATATAGCCTTTAGTATACAACAAAATGGGAAAACGTCAATGGAAAAACATTTTGAGTTTCCCCATTTTTTATAATAGCCGATATTATAGAACCAAAAGGTCTTGCTGCCTTTGGCAGCATAGACATCTTGCACAAAAAGCGCTCTGAAAAGCTAGCTTTCCAGAGTGCTTTTCTGTGCAAAGTGTTTCCATCACTTCGTGATGGAAACCTTTTGGTACTATGAATTGTAAAATGGGGAAACTCGAAAAAAACATGCGCAGTATATTTACTAAAAGTATTATTTGCTAATTTATTCTTTTTAGAGTATAATTAATTGCGAAATTTTAGGTTAGTATAATTTTATGTATAATTTACACAATTTTCCGATACAGAAACACAAAATGCTGGATGCACCAAACGGAAGTTAAGGAAAAGAGGCTATAAAATTATGAGGTTGTATGTTATCCGTCATGGGGCAACCCAGGGAAATCGGGAGCGCCGTTATGTAGGGCGTACCGACGAGGAAATTCTGGAATCAGAAAAAGAACGGTTGAGACAAAAGATACCATATTTTCCCCAAATGGATATGGTTTTTGTAAGTCCCTATCTAAGATGCAGACAGACAGCAGAAATCCTTTTTTTCCACAGGCTGGAGGAAGGGTTTTTTGATTCCCAAAGGGGGAAGCCGCCGAAGCTTGCAATGGTCAGCAATCCCAATGTAGAAATTGTAGAGGATTTGCGAGAGATGGATTTTGGAGCGTTTGAGTACAGGAATTATCAGGAATTGGCTGGTAATTTGGACTATCAAGCATTTATTGACAGCGGAGGAAACACAGGATTCCCAGGCGGAGAGGATTTGGGAGTATTTAAAGAACGCTGCTGTCAGGCATTTTTGGCATGTATCAGGAAAGCCAGGGAGAATCGGTGGCAGCAGATTGGCTTTGTGGTACATGGCGGGACCATTATGGCGGTTTTGGAAGCATTTTCAGATCCGCCAAAAGAGTATTTTGAATATCAGGTGGGAAACGGCTGCGGCTATATGATAGATTTAGAAATAGAGAGGGAAGAGAGCGACCATGTTTTGCTATCCCATACAAAAGAAAACTTTTTGGAGAATAGGGAGAATATAAAATTGAAAATTAAGGAGGAAATAAGATGAAAATTGTATTTTTGGATGCAAAGTCTATTGGGGAAGATATTGATTTATCTGGATATGAAACCTTAGGAGAAGTGGTAAAATATGATTTTTCCACCACAGAAGAGGCGAGAGAACGGGTGACAGATGCAGATGTCATTATTTTAAATAAGGTATTGATCAATGAAAAAAGTATTGGGAATGCGAAAAATTTAAAGCTTGTCTGTGTGACAGCAACAGGAACCAATAATCTGGATAAAGAGTATCTGGATAAGAGAGGAATTGCCTGGCGAAACGTAGCGGGATATTCTACAGAAACAGTGGCTCAGCATACCTTTGCAATGATGTTTTACTTATTGGAGCATTTGCCCTATTACGATGAATATGTGAAATCAGAAAAGTATGTGGCAGACCGCTTGTTCACTCATTTTGACAAGAAATTCTCGGAATTGACTGGAAAGACCTGGGGAATCATTGGCATGGGCGCTATTGGACAAAGGGTTGCGGAAATAGCCAGGATGTTTGGCTGTAACGTGATTTATTATTCTACCTCTGGGAAGAATAACCAGCCAGAGTATCAGCGTGTGGAATTTGAACAACTGTTGGAAAATTCTGACATTGTATCCGTTCATGCGCCATTGACACCGGAAACAGAAGGATTGATGAATAAACATGCATTTGCGAAAATGAAGAAATCTGCAATTTTCTTAAATTTGGGAAGGGGACCCATTGTCTCAGAGCAGGATTTGGCGGATGCCTTGCGCACAGGAGAAATCCGGGGAGCAGCTCTTGATGTGCTTTGTGTGGAACCTATGAGTAAGGACAATCCTTTGAGAGAAATCAAGGACAGTGATAAATTGTTGATTACGCCTCACATTGCCTGGGCAAGCGTGGAAGCCAGAACCAGGCTGATGGAGACGATACTGGGACAAATCAAGGAGTTTTTCTAACTGGGAATATCGGCATCCAATCCGCTGTGGTAGGAAAGGTTCCCAAGATTTTTTAAAAATATATTCCAATTGGGAGAATTTTTCTGTCTCCTGGAATCTGGAAGATCTGACTGAGGATAAACAAATTCCTGGTGAGATGTTCCAGATTTTTTTTGTGTGTCAGAATAAAGCAGTTGATTTAATTCTGACAAAATATTGATATAGCTTTTTTGGGCATTCTGCATCAAGTCAAAAAAAGAATCATTGGAGGTAAAGGAGGCGTCCCAGGGATTTTTCCACGGTTGATGGAGTAAGTTTAAGGGGTCTGCGTGGATAAAAAAGGTGTCGCTTGGAATAAGGGTGGATAACAGGGTGTGGCCGAAAAACAGTTGTTCCAGTGTTCCGATTACAGCTTTTTTCTTTCCAGATGGGTCTCGTAGAAATTTTGTTCCCATTTGAATGGAGCCAATGGAAGTGCGGATGGTAATAGGCAGGATACCAAGCTGTGGGTAGGTGTTATGGTACGCGTAATGTAGAATTTTGACAATGGTGTGTTTTTGCAGCCTGCTCAGTGAGATGGTAGAATCCTGCCGGAAAGCTGAAGGGGAAAGCTGCTTGTAAAATTTAAGGAGCTTGGTGTCAATCTCTGTTTCCAGTCCCATATGTCTGCCATGGTATTGGCTGTTTTTTTCCCGAAATTCTGTTTTCCAGTAAACATAAGGATGACAGTGGGTATCCAGGGTATAGTGTCCCAGAAAGCCTGCCATGTAAGCATGTGCGATTTCCAGCTCCTTGGGGGTTTGGAATAATTTTCGGCTGTTAAGCAAATAACGGAGGAACTGATTTGTTTTTTCTGTATGCGCTACAGCGCCAATGTTATTTTTGTGGACAAGATAGGAGGGCAAAAAATAGAAAAACAGATCGGGTCCCTGGAGACCTAAGGCGTAGGCAGCATGGTGCTTGCAGATGGTTCGTTTTAAGGGTGTGGAAGAAAAGTGTTTATAGGTATTTAATCCAAATAAATAATGTGTGGTAAATCCGGGCATATTAATCTCCATTCCGCCGCAGCATATCATTCTTGAAATGAACGGCATAAATTTTTCAAACTAAATAATTCTAACATAAAAAGATGTGTTTTTTATAGTTAAATTGTAATAATTTATTTACAAAAAAGTCATAATCCTGTACAATAATAACAATTGGAGCTGGGCATTTTGTATGTCTGGAACCAAAAATAATTATTAAAAGCAAAGGAGAGAGAAAATGGGTAAAGAAATGATAGCTATGCTTCTTGCTGGTGGACAGGGGTCCCGTCTTTATGCGTTGACCCAGAAGCTGGCAAAACCTGCAGTTCCTTTCGGCGGGAAGTACCGTATAATTGATTTTCCGCTGTCGAACTGTGTGAACTCTGGGATCGATACGGTAGGTATTTTAACACAGTATCAGCCATTGGTTTTGAATGAGTATATTGGAAATGGGCAGCCATGGGATTTGGACCGTCTGTACGGCGGGGTACATGTGCTTCCGCCTTACCAGCAGGCATCTGGTTCTGACTGGTATAAGGGTACCGCTAATGCAATTTATCAAAATCTTTCATTTATTGAGCGTTATGATCCGGAATATGTTATTATTCTTTCCGGCGACCAGATTTGTAAACAGGACTACAGTGATTTCCTTCGTTTTCATAAGGAAAAGGGTGCAGAGTTCTCGGTAGCTGTTATGGAAGTACCGTGGGAAGAAGCATCCCGGTTCGGACTTATGGTTGCAGATGAGAATGGTAGAATTACAGAATTCCAGGAGAAGCCCAAGGAGCCCAAATCAAATTTGGCATCCATGGGTATTTATATTTTTAACTGGGATATCCTGAAAAAATATCTGGAAGAGGATGAGGCAGATCCCGAATCTGAAAATGATTTTGGAAATAATATTATTCCAAATCTTTTAAAGGATGAAAGAAAAATGTATGCATACCGATTCAGCGGCTACTGGAAAGATGTAGGAACGATTTCTTCTTTGTGGGAAGCAAATATGGAAGTACTCGATCCGGAAAACAGCGGCATCAATTTATTTGATGAGAAGTGGAAAATTTATAGTCGAAACAGCGGTATGACTGGTCACAAGATTAATGCAGGTGCACATGTAGAGAATTCCATGATTACAGATGGATGCAACATCTCTGGTGATATCAAGCATTCCATCCTGTTTGCAGGTGTTAAGGTAGAAGAAGGAGCAGAGGTAGAAGATGCTGTTGTTATGGGCAATAGTATTATCAAAGCAGGAGCTAAGGTAAAGCATTGTATTGTAGCAGAGAACGTAATCATTGGGCAAAATGCCGTGGTAGGGCAGATGCCTGAAGGAGAAGAAGCAGGCGTGGCAACTGTAGGGCCTGGTGTTTATGTAGGTGATAACGCTGTAATCGGGCCAAATGCTATGGTCAATGATAATGTAAAGGACGGTGATAAACGATGATGAATACCAGTAACACCAATGCGTTGGGTATTATTTTCCCTAATGCTTACGATGAACTTGTACCTGAACTGACCAGCGAGCGGCTGATGGCTTCTATTCCTTTTGCAGGCCGTTACCGCATGATTGACTTTGTACTTTCCAGTATGGCAAACTGCGGAATTGACAATGTTACCGTATTAGTCCGTGAAAATTATTTCTCATTGTTGGATCATTTGGGCTCCGGCCGTGAATGGGATTTGACACGTAAGAACGGTGGACTGAATATTTTCCCACCATTTGCCCAGAAGAATATGAGAGTTTATACTGGCAGAGTTGGTATGCTTGGCAGTATTCTGGGATTCTTGAAATCACAGAAAGAAAAATATGTAGTAATGTCTGATACGAACATTGCGTTTAATTTTGATTTTAAGGCATTGTTAGACACTCATATTGCGAGTGAGGCAGATATTACAGTTGCTTATACAAAAGAAGAACTTCCAGAAAGTATTATGAAAGCGGAAGAATGGAATAAAGGTAATTTTTATACACTGGATTTGGATGGCAGCCGTGTAAAGAGGATACATATCAATCCTCAGGAGCCAGGCGAGAAGAATTTCTCCATGAATGTATACGTGTTTGAGCGTGAACACTTGATTAATTTGGTAAATGAAGCATTTATGGCTGGCGCCGTATATCTGGAGCGTGATATTTTAATGCCCCAGTTGGCCGAATTGAATGTGAATGCTTATGAATATACAGAATATGTAGCACGTATTGGTAGCCTGAAAGAGTATTTTGATGAAAATATGAGGCTTTTGGAGAATGAGAACTTGGATGAGCTCTTTGGCAAAAGCCCAATCTACACCAAGATTCGTGACGATAACCCAACCCGCTATGTGAATGGATCTTCTGCGAAGAATGTTATGGTAGCTGACGGCTGCGTCATTGAAGGTGAAATTGAAAACTGTATTTTATTCCGTGGTGTGAAGATCGGCAAGGGTGCAAAGGTAAAGAATGCTATCTTAATGCAGGATACGGTAATTGAAGCAGATGTGAATGCAGAATATATTATCACCGATAAGAAGGTGCAGATTTCAGCAGGTAAGGAAATCAAAGGGGCAGACACAAAGCCATTCTTTATTCGGAAGAAAGAAGTAGTATAATCTTTACCATAAGGAGCCCAGGAATGCTTGGATGAGCCCTTCGCAATTGATTTTGATATGGCAGGAGACAGGATATGGATGGAAAAAAACCACAGAAAGATACACTTATGAGAAATGGGAAGGTTCTCTCCACCGGCTCTTCCGCCAGCAAAGGAATTGCGCCAGGCAGAAGCAGCAGCTACGGACTGTCCCGTTTAATTCACCAATATAAGGAAAAGGAACATTTGGCTTATCACCAGATGGAAATCAATGGGACAATAGATTTGGTTCCGCTACTGTCGTTAAGCTACCATCAACTTCATGTGGAATTTAAAATCGGCAATAAAAAGAAATATGTGTTGAAGGATATTATGACCTTTGCAAATGCTATGGAGCGGAGAGAATCTATTTTCTATGGGAAAGAATTAGAATTTTACCATATCCCAGAAGCATTTACACCCAGGGGCAGAAGGCTTGCGGAGTTTTTGGTAAGGGAGGCCGAAAACAGGAATCGCAATAAACAGACCTGGAGTTATTACAATAAGAATGACAACCGATATGTCCACATTCATAGCGGAAATATGGATGACTTTTTTCAGGCAGTAGGAACAGAAGAATTTCAGACAGAGATGAACCACAGCTCCAGACGGCTCTGGCATATTTCAGAGGAACCGTACCAGCCCCTTTTGACGATTTGGGGGCATGAGGATGGAGCAGTATTAGAACCCGAGGAAGTGTTTTATACCTTTGGAGGAAAATATGCATATCTCTGGAAGGATGGAACACTTTACCGGGCATCTATGGAAAAAATACGGGAGATTCGTCCTTTCCTGGAATGGATCAGCAACTACAAATATGAGGAATGCTTTGTTTCACGAGGGGAATTGCCTGGATTTTGCAGGGAACTCCTGCCGGTGCTTGAGCGGAATTACCGGGTAAAGAGACAGCAATTTCAGGAAAGTGAATATCTGCCGCCAGAACCAGAATATGAAATTTATTTGGATGCCCCAGACAGGCAGACCGTAACCTGTGAAATGTTTGTTTGCTATGAAGAAGTAAAATATAATATTTTTGACAAGCCCCGTATGATTGAAAACAGAGACGAGCTTGCAGAGCTGAAGCAACGGGAAAAGGTTCGTGTTTGGTTTCAGAATATGGATGTTCAGAAAAAGCAAATGATACTTACAGGGGATGATGAAAAGCTGTATGCTTTGTTGACAGAGGGATTGGATGAGCTGGCAAAGGTTGGAAACATTTTTGTCAGTGAAGCTTTGAAATCTATTCAGGTAAATCCTTCTCCTTCTGTTTCCGTGGGTGTTTCCTTGAAGGGAGATTTGTTAGAATTAACTTTAGAAAGTGAAGAGATGCCCTTGTCAGAACTGATCGAGATTCTTTCTTTATACCAACGCAAACGAAAATTTTTCCGGTTAAAAAGCGGAGATTTCTTAAGTATGGAGGAAGATGGGCTTGCAGTTCTTTCCAGAATCCAGGAGGGAATTTTAGCTCCGGCTACTGGGTGGGAGCAGGGAAATCTTTTGATTCCTAAGTACCGGGCTTTGTATCTGGATGGGGAATTGAAAGACCGAAATCGTTTTCATGCAGTGAAAAACAGAGAATTTAAAGCACTGGTACGGAACATGAAGACGGTAGAGGACAATGATTTTGAGGTGCCAAGGTCTCTGGAAAAGGTATTACGGGAGTATCAAAAACAGGGATTTTTATGGCTGAAAACCTTGTACGCCAATGGATTTGGCGGGATTCTGGCAGATGATATGGGCTTAGGAAAGACGTTGCAGATCATTGCGTTCCTGCTGTCGGAACAGGAGGAAATGTATTGGAGTGGGAAAGAAAGCCAGGAGGAAGAAGAGAAGGGTCGCAAATTTGCATTGATCGTTTGTCCAGCTTCCCTGGTCTATAACTGGAAAAACGAAATTGAGCGGTTTGCGCCTAAGCTCCATGCAGTGACTGTAACAGGAAATGCTCCAGAGAGAAAGGAAATCATTGATTCTGCCAAGGAGCAAGATATTCTTATTACCTCTTATGATTTGCTGCGCCGGGATGAAAATTTTTATGGGGAATACAGATTTTGCCATGAAATTATTGATGAAGCACAGTATATCAAAAACCACAATACCAGGGCGGCGAAAGCAGTAAAGAATATTCAGGCAGGATTTAAAGTGGCATTGACAGGAACTCCAATTGAAAACAGGCTTAGTGAACTGTGGAGTATATTTGATTATTTGATGCCAGGATTTTTGTATCCTTATAGCCGTTTTCGGGAAGAGATAGAGATTCCGGTGGTAGTTGAGCAGGAGGAAGAGGCTTTTGAGCGCCTAAGGAAAATGATTCGGCCTTTTGTATTGCGGCGGTTGAAAAAGGATGTATTAAATGATTTACCCGACAAGCTGGAGGAAGCGGTATTTGCCCAGATGGAAGAAGAACAGGAAAAGTTGTATGCTGCTCACGTACAACGTATGAAGCTGATGTTAGATGGACAGTCAGAAGAGGAATTTGCCTCCCAGAAGATACAGATATTGGCAGAGCTTACAAGGCTGCGCCAGCTCTGTTGTGATCCGTCATTGGTGTATAGAAATTATCAGGGAGAGTCAGCAAAAATGCTGATGTGCATGGATCTGATCAAGAATGCATTGGACGGCGGGCACAGAATTTTGCTATTTTCTCAGTTTACAACTATGTTGTCCATGCTACAGGAAGCTATAGAGAAAGAAGGAATCCCCTTTTTAAGCCTTACCGGAGCTACCAAAAAAGAAAAGCGGGCAGAGCTGGTGGAGACCTTTCAAAAAGGGGAAGTTCCAGTATTTTGTATTTCCTTAAAAGCCGGAGGAACCGGATTAAACTTAACAGCGGCAGATATTGTAATTCACTATGATCCTTGGTGGAATGTGGCGGTGCAGAACCAGGCAACCGACCGGGCCCACAGGATTGGGCAGAAAAATCCTGTGACGGTGTATAAGCTCATCGCCAAAAATACCATTGAAGAAAAAATTTTAAACTTACAGAAAAAAAAGAGTGAGCTTGCAGAGCATCTCCTTGGAAAAGAAGGATTTGAAAGCGTCAAATTTACCAAGGAAGAGATGATGGAGCTTTTGGGATAAGCCTTGCGGACGCGTAAGGGTTGTTCCAACCCATATGGCTCTGGCGGTTTTATGATGGTAGCATAGAACCGCCAGAGCCATTAGTTTAAAATCACTGTAAAAGTAGCGCCTCCGCCAGGAGTATCTGAAGCATATAATTTTCCTTTGTGTATGGAAATGATTTCCTGGGCAATGCAAAGCCCAAGTCCAAAATGGGACTTATCCTTATGGGATTTGTCACACCGATAGAAGCGGTCAAAAATCGCTTCTTTTTCTGTATCTGGAATGCCAATACCATTATCTGATACCTGGAGCATAAATTTGTCAGAGCTCGTTTTGAGGGAAAGAGTAATTTTTCCTCCTGGTGGAGTGTAGCTGAGAGCATTGTCCAGAAGTATGGATAGTACCTGCTCGATACGCTCCTTGTCACAAAGACAGGGAGATACCATTTCATTTGGTAAGGTAATGTCTATGGAAATGGATTTTTTTCGTGCCAGAGGTTCAAATTTTTCATAGGCAGATAACAGCAATGTGTCCAATTCCACAGGGGTTCTATGGATGGCTAAGTGGGAGCTGTCAGTGCTGGAAAGGGTCAGCATATCCTCAATCAGCCGTCCCATACGCTTTCCCTCTCTTTCTATGGTTGCAGAAAAATATGCTGCTTCTTCCTGGGACGCCTGCTTCATGGCGGAAAGACTGGAAAGCATAACCGTTAAAGGAGAACGAAGCTCATGGGAAGCAGAGGCAATAAACTCTGCCTGCTTCTGCCGGCTGAGGATCAATGGTTGTATCATGCGCCAGGTAAAAAACCAGAAGAAGGAGAATAGTAAAAGGATACCAAAGGTATCTGCTGCGGCAAATAAAAGCCGTTGAAAGAGGATAGATTCAGTCGGGCCTGACAGGGGATAAAGAACCGCAATATTTAGCACGCCATTGTTTTTAGGAATCAATGCAGTTGCACCAAAATATTTTTCCTCTTGGATCGTTAGTTTAAATTCAGCATAGGTGGAAAGGATGTGATTGACAGAAAGAGATTCTTCTAAAATACCATAATCATTTTTGGCTTTCTCACGTGCCAGCATAAAATGCTCTTTCGTCAGGGAGTTAGGAGTTAAATCCTCAAAAATCAGTTGGGAGCCATTATCCCTGATATCAATTTCATACTGTGTATCTGTGCAGAACTGGGCAAGCCAGGTATAGGAAATAATTGTTTGGTTTTCCAGATGATTGACCAGCATACTGATATTAATTTGAAAATCAGAAAAATAATTTTCCCAGGATTTCCGTTCCGAGACAGAAAGACAGAGCAAAGACATAAAAACCAGAATGATACTGCTGATAAAAGTACAGAAAAAAGTAAGCCGAATGTGAAGCTTTCCAATCATTGTGAACCTCCCATAGATAGCCGATGAAATATAATGTAAAATTAGTGGACAGCAGGTGAGGCATTGGGAAGCTCAAGCTGGTAACCAATGCCCCGTATGGTCTTAAGCTGGAGAGTGCTTTTGACACTTTTCAGTCTGCGGCGCAAAAAATAAATATAATTGTCCAGGTTGCCATTCTCCACCTCTGCATCCGGTCCCCAGACCTTTGCTAGTAAAGACGCTCTGGGAATTGTCTGCCCTGGGTTCCTTAAGAAAAATTCCAGCAAATCCCCTTCTCTGGCAGAGAGGGAGCAGGAAGAATTGCTGCAAGAAAGCTTTTTCTGGCTGGTGTCATAAGAAATGTCCCCCAATTCCAAGGGTTTGCTGCCTTCCCATTTGCTAGGGCGTCGTAAAATGCAGCGTATTCTGGCAAGGAGCTCCTCAAAATCGAAGGGCTTTACCAAATAGTCATCTGCCCCACAGTCCAGTCCTGTGATTTTGTCATTCAGACCGCCAAGAGCAGTAAGAAAAATAATTGGTGTAGAAATATTCTTTTCCCGGGTGATTTTCAACACAGAGATCCCATCTAGAACGGGAAGCATCCGATCCAGTAAAATCAGGTCGTGGGATTGCTGTTCAATAAAGTACAGTCCTTCTTCCCCATCATAGCAGACATCTGTTTCGAAATGATTGTATTCTAGTTGGAACCGAAGGGTTTCTGCCAGTGATTTGTCATCTTCTATAATCAAAATTCGCATGATATTCTCCTTCAAATATATAAAACGTGTCCATTTATATTGTACCATATATATCTCTAAATAATCTCTAAAAATTTCCAAGTAGTTTAGAGGAAGATTAGAGATTCCTGTGTTATGCTTTTTTCAGGTTCGCAAACGCCTAAATTACCTATCAATGAACAGGACGCAAGGAGGTAAGAAGAATGAAATTTGGAATGTTAAAACGAGCAGCAGGAACCCTGTTGGCGGCAGTGCTGGTTCTTGGAAGCCTTACTGGATGCAGTGGAAAGGGAAATGAAAGTACCAGCAATGGAAATACAAAGGCTTCAGATGAAAATGGCGCAGAAGGAGATGGCAAAGAACAGGCTATGGGACGTTTTCTAGAGGAAGATGTCACATTGCCAATTGTGTTTGGCAATATTTTTGATATGAAAAAGCTGGAGGATGGAACCATCCGAATCATAGGCAGCAATGGAGATAATGGTACAAAGACAGTTTGGGATTCCAAGGATTTGGGAGTAAACTGGGAAAGGGCATTTGATGCTCCTAAGGAAATACAGGATGAAGGGAATGGATATGTGGATTATGCAGCCCTTTCTTCCGATGGACAGTCAGTGTGGGTATATAACCAGATTGGCGATGGAGGAATCACGCATGTTTTATATTTGGTGGATCAAGAGGGAAATGGAAGCGTTATTCCGTTTGAACTTCCGGCAGCAGAGGGGGAAGCATTTTCCACAGACAATCCCATAGAAAATTTGATAATGAGAATAGGATTTTTGGGAAGTGAACAGCTTTTAATTAAAGATATGACAGGTAAAATTTTTCAGATAAGCGTGGTAGATGGAAGTGTGAAACAGACCTATGATTTCAGCGATGCAGAAGATGCTCATGAGATTTATGTGGTGGGAAACAAAATACTGATTGCTACGAGTAGTGAGATTTTGATTTATGATGGTGAAACAAGAGAACAACAGCAGACCGAGGAGGCATTACAGAAAAGCGTTGCAGAAAGCGGACGTCTTGATGCAGTTGATACCATAGATGCTGGGGAAGGTATGTACTACCTTACCAGCGGCGGGCTGTATCATTACAAATTTGGCGGAACTGTTATGGAACAGTTGATCGATGGAACCATGAATTCCCTTGGGGCGCCTGCTTTTTATCCCATTGCTCTGACCATGTTGGATGAAGAAAATCTTCTGGTAGCGGCAAACGATATCAATTCCAGCTCTCCAGGTGGAATTGCACTGTTAAAATATACCTGGTCAGCAGAAACTTCTGCAAAACCAGACAAGGAGCTAAGGGTGTATTCTTTGTATGACAATCGGGAAATGCGTCAGTCTATCAGCCATTTTCAGAAAGAACATACGGATGTTTATGTGAATTATCAGGCAGCCATGACAGAAGAAAATGGTGTGACCGTTTCTGATGCGCTAAAGACATTAACGACAGAAATAATGGCTGGAAAGGGGCCTGACTTGATTATCCTGGATGGAATGCCAGTGGAAACTTATATAGAAAAAGGAATTTTAAAGGATCTCTCCTCTGTGTTTGCAGACAGCGGCAATTATTTTGAAAATATCCTCAATGCTTACCAGGACAGCCAGGGACAAATCTGTGCAGTCCCTGCAAGATTTTTGATTCCGGCGGCCCAGGGTGGCAGCACATATTACACGCCAGGGGAAGATTTTGACACGTTTACCAGTAAACAGGGGGTATTGGAAAAGATGATTCCAGAGGTGACCATAGAAAAATTCTGGTATAGCTGTGGGGCTTCCTGGCAGAAGGAGGATAAGACTTTAGATGCAGAAAAGATTACGGAATTCCTCACAAAGCTTAAAAATGCTTTTGGAGAATATGATAACAGTACAGAAGATGATAACGTAACAAAGAGTATGTCAGAAGGCGGAATCGTAAATGAGCTTAAGAAAGTATCCTTAAGCTATGGAGATCTTGATTTGGCATTTGGAAGATATAAGGTGAATGTGGGACTTCTTGGAAGACTGGATTACGGTATGATGAATGCAGTAAATGAAAAACTGGAAAATGGAGATTATGGATTGATGCCAGGGCAGGTTGAAAATGTGTTTGTACCTTCCATGATTCTTGGAATCAGCAGCAAGGCAGCCCAGCCAGAGATAGCAGAAGAAATGGTAGCATATCTGTTTTCCCAGGAGGCACAGAAGGTTTCTCAATCTGGAGGATTTCCAGTGGAAAAAGAAGCATTTAAAAGTGTCATTGATGGACATGAATATGAGTCAAATACGGATGGCCTGGTGGGGGTTGCAGGCGGCGTTAATCCAGATGAAAGACTTGACTATGAGCTGATTCCCACGCCAGAAGAAGCAATAAACAAACTCACAGGTCTAGCAGAATCATTGACGGTTCCAGCCCTTGAAGACGATGTAATAAAGGATGCTGTCGTTACCCAGGGGGCAAAGGTTCTGAAAGGGGAAATAACCCCAGAAGAAGCAACGGATGCTATTATGCAGAAGGTAAATATCTATCTGGCAGAATAAAATTACCTATCTGTATAAATTGAGGAAAGGAACAGAGAACTATGCATAGGAAAAGGAATGGAACGAGAATATCTGAAAACTGTGGAAAATTTAAGAAATGGCAGGGATTCCTGTGGATATTGCCCAGCTTTTTCGGAGTGCTTGTATTTTATCTCCTTCCCTATGCAGATGTTGTCCGCCGCTCCTTTTTGGGAGCGGTAGACAACCGTTTCGTTGGACTAGTGAATTACCGAATCATCCTGGATAATACAGCATTTCTTTTGGCGGTGAAAAATACAGTAAGGTTTACTTTAATTTGTATACCTGTTTTGATTGTGTTGGCATTGGTGTGTGCTGTGGTGTTGTATCAGAGTAAATACGGTGGGATTATCAAAAGCGCTTTTTTGATGCCTATGGCATTGCCAGCAGTCTCTGTGGCGTTGGTGTGGCGGCTGCTTTTCCATTCTCAGGGATTGCTGAATAACTGGCTGGAACATTTGGGGCTGTTGGGAAAGGATTGGATGAATACACCCAGTGCATTTTGGATTTTGGTTGTCAGTTATATATGGAAAAATCTTGGCTATGACATTGTGCTTTGGATGGCTGGACTGGCAGGAATTTCAGAAAATATTTATGAAGCCGCCAGGGTGGACGGGGCAGGAGAATGGAAATGCTTTTTAAATATCACATTGCTCAACTTAAAGCCATCCTTTTATACCATTACCGTGTTGTCTTTTCTCAATTCCTTTAAAGTATTTCGGGAAGCATATCTGGTGGCTGGCGATTATCCCCATGAAAGTATTTACATGATGCAGCATTTGTTCAACAACTGGTTTCGCAATTTTTCTTTTGATAAGATGGCTGCTGCTGCAGTAATAGAGAGTTTGATATTGCTAGGATTGATTTTGCTTTTGCAAAAGGCTTGGGACAGTGGGGTGGAATGATGGTTGGCAGGATATTTGAAAAGAGAATGAAAGAAAAAATAATTTTAAAAAAAGAAACAGTGGGGAAATTGTTTCTTTGGTTTATCTTAACAGTGCTGGCAATGCTCGCCTTATATCCAGTGTTGTTTCTGGTGTCTGGCTCCCTTATGGGAAAAGATGAGCTGTGGGATTATTTGGGGGCAGTGGTTTCGGGAAGTGGAGGATATGCAGATTTTCCGTTGTTGCCTGTTTATCCCACCTTGCGCCATTATGTACAAATTTTTCTGGATTCCCCAGAATTTTTCGTGATGTTTTGGAATTCTATGAAAATAACCTTTGGTGTACTGGCTGGACAGTTGGTAATAGGGACCATGGCAGCCTGGGGGTTTGCAAAATATGAGTTTCCATGGAAAAGGGGATTTTTCCTGATTTATATGATACTGATGCTTTTGCCCTTCCAGGTATTGATGCTTTCGGATTACCTGGTGTTGGATAGACTGGCATTGACAGATCATCTTCTAGGTATTATTTTGCCAGGGATTTTTTCTACATTTCCGGTGTTTATTATCTATCGGTTTTTTCGGGAAATCCCGGACAGCCTGCTTGAGTCAGCCAGGCTGGATGGAGCCAGGGAATGGCAGTTATTTTGGTATCTTGCTCTTCCCATAGGTTCCTCAGGAGTCATAGCGGCTATGGTGCTTGAATTTTTAGAATATTGGAGCTTGATGGAACAGCCTATGACTTTTTTGAAGGAAAAGAGGCTGTTTCCATTATCTATTTTTTTGCCGGATATTACATCCGTTGAGCAGTCTGGTATGGCGTTTGCGGCATCGGTGATTACCTTCCTTCCAGCCCTTTTGGTATTTTTGGGCGGACAGGATTATCTGGAGCAAGGTATTATGGCAGGTGCAGTAAAGGAATAAATAGAAGCAGAAGCTTGGATTGTTGGGCCTCTGTGTTTGGAAAGGAACAGATGGATGGTTAGAAAAAAAATAATTACGATATTTGGTGGTTTTCTGGCAGTTATGATGGTGTTTACTGTTTTGTCAAGGGCAGTAAACGGAGCGTCTATGGCTAAGGTGGAGACTGTGAGGATAAAAACGGGAACCATTGATCATAAGGTGACAGGGAGTGGGAAGGTAGAAGCCGGAAAAGAGATTGCAGTATATACAGAGAGTGGACAGCGGGTGAAGGAAATCTGTGTCAAAGAAGGACAGATGGTGGAGGAAGGAGAGCTTTTGTTTACCATTGACTTAGAAGAGCTGGAGGAGCAGATTTTGACTGTGCAGCAGGAAATGGAAAAGGCGAAATTGCAAAACCAGGATATTGAGAGCGCGAAAAACCTGGAGGAGAGAAACCGGATAACGGCTCAAAACCGGGCGGCGGATGATTATAATCAGGCAGTATCTGAGGGGGATTTAACAGTGGCCCAGGCGAAAACAGCTTGGGATAACGCGGAGCAGGCATTACAGGAATTTTTGCAGACCAGACCTAAGATCCTTGGGAGTGGAAAGGAAAATCATGAGGAGGAAGATGGAGAGGGACAAAGGATGATAAATCCATCTCAAACAGACAACGAAAAGGAAAGCTCCCAAGAGAATCAGTCAGAAGCAGATGAAAATCAAGGCACAGAAGAGAATCAGAACCCAGGAATAGATGTGGCAGACTGGGAAGCTAAGAAAGCACAGCTGGAACAGGCAGTCACAGAAGCGAAAGCTGCTTATGAAGCGGCTCTTTCTGCCAGAACTGAGAACGTGAAGGCAGCAGCCAGGGCGTTGGAGGATGCATCAGCCCCCACAGCAACAGACAGCGCCTCAAAGCAGAATGAAATTACTGGAAAACAGCAAGAATTAACTTTGCAGAAGCTTTTGACATTAAAGGAGGGGGAAGGGAAGGTTTTCGCACCAGTGAGAGGTGTTGTGATACAGATTGCAATTACCACAGGAGATTTTACCACGGAGGGGACAGCCATTCGTCTTTCGGATACTTCTCAAGGAAACAGGCTCGTAGCATCTGTGGACAAAGTCAATGAGAGATATGTCACCCAAGGAAGTCAGGTTCATATTTCTGTTTTCGGGAGCAAAGAGAAAATCAGCGATTATACAGTCACCAATGTGGCAGAAAACAAAGAGGATAAGATGCTTTTGGATGTGGTGATTGATTTGCCGGAGGGAGTATTGGAAGCGGGCGCAAACGCAGAGATTGAAATTGTGCAGAAATCAGAAAATTATGGTTCCGTGATTCCCATACAGGCATTGCATGAGGAACAGAATGGATATTATGTACTGGTGGTAGAGCAGGAGCAGGGGGTAATGGGGAAAGAACAGGTTGCAAGACGGTTTGAGGTGAAGGTTCAGGATAAAAATAATATGTATGCAGCGCTGGAGGATGGAGTGTTGACCCAAGAGCAGGAGATTATCAGCAGTTCCAGCAGAACCATAGATGATGGCAGCAGGGTCAGAAAGAAGGAAGAATGAAACAATATGGAAAATATTTGGTGATAACAGGGCTTATCATACTGGGAATGTTCTTGTCCTATTTGTCTGCATCTGCTTGGGGAAGAATGGTTCAGCAAAAGGACAGCGTGATGTTTTATCTGAAACAGCCCATTGCCCTGGAAGATGCGTTAGCGGTGGCAGAGCAAAACAAGGAAACGGCAGAGGAATACCGACAAGAGCAGGAGGAGAAAAAGCCGCCCCTTTATTTTTGTATCTGGGGGCAAAAGGAAAATGTCATGCTGTCCAATGAAAATCTGTCCCGGAGTTTTATGGCAGATGTGATTCTTCTTTGCGGAAGCCCTGAGCTTTTGTTTGAGGATTGCCAGGTACCAGTACAGGAAGACTCTGCAGGATGTCTCGTGGATGAAAAAGCGGCCTGGGAGCTTTTTGGGGATATGAAGGTAGTTGGCAAAGAAATTTCCTATGAAGGAAATGATTATACCATAAGAAATGTGGTGCCAGGAAAAGAAGGAATCGTTGCATTTCAGGCAAGCAGAGCGTTAATAGAAAAAAATACAAAACTGGAGGGCGCCCAATCCAATGAGTCTATGGATGGAGTGATGCAGAGGCTTACCATGCACAAGCCGAAGGGATATTCAGTATATGATTTAGAGTCTTCCTGGAATCATGCGTATGGATTCTTCGTGGATGTATTGGATCTCCAGCTCCTTCGGGGAATCGGAGGAATTGTCATGCTGTTGTTTCCAGTAAGCCTGTGTTTTCTTTTTGGATGTTATCTGTACCATCTGCGGGCTTCCTTGAATATTTCATCTGGGTTATTTGGGCATTTCACAGTGGGGAAAAATGGAAAATTATTGCAGGGGAAGGCAGTGGCAGTTGGTCTTTCCCTGATGCTTATGGGGTTACTGCTGTTTTTTTTGAAGGATATGGTACAGATTCCAGATGATTATATACCTACCCGCTGGTCTGAGTTTTCTTTTTGGACTAGGTTGTGGGAAATAAAAACAGAAGCGGTGAAATTGTTACTTGGGATGCCTAAGACAGAATTGGATTCTCACTGGATGGGAGATTTTTTTCAAACATTGACAGGGGGATTTTTGGCAGAAGCGCTTTTAGTAGTTGCTGGGTTTTGGGCACAACTGCTAAAAGAAAGGAAAACTTGAAAGTATGTGAATTTGCTAGTATACTGATAAAATGAAGGAAAAACATTTGTTTCGAGGGAGGTGTCTATCACATGCTTACAACACAAATGCGCATAGCGGAAAAAGGAAAAAAGAAAAAGCTTCCAATCGGAATTGACCTTTTTGAAAAGATTCGTTCCGAAGATTTCTATTATGTGGATAAAACGGGGTTACTTAATGAGCTTCTTCGGGATTGGGGAGAGGTAAATTTGTTTACCCGTCCTAGGCGGTTTGGAAAAACCTTAACGATGAGTATGCTGGAAAGTTTTTTTTCTGTCAATGGGGATAAAAGTATTTTTAATGGTTTGGAGATTTTAAAAGAGACTACCCTTTGTGAAGAATATATGGGAAAATATCCGGTGATTTTTATTTCCCTGAAGGGGGTAAACGCTTTGGCTTACGAGACGGCATTTCAACTGGCGGTTCAAGTGCTCAATGGAGCAGCAGAGAAGGTACAGTTTCTGCTGGAGAGCGAGCAGTTGAGCAGGCATGACAAAGCGGGATTCCAAAAACTGTTGGATGATAAGATGGATGAGGCATTTTTTTGCAGCGGTCTCAAAAAGTTATCAGAATTATTGGAAAAGCATTATGGCACAAAGGTGATTCTGTTGATTGATGAATACGACGTTCCTTTGGCAAAGGCATACGAAAATGGATATTATGACCAGATGTGTTCCTTAATTCGGAACCTGTTTGAACAGGCATTGAAAACCAACAGCAGTTTGAAATTCGCAGTGATGACGGGCTGTATGAGGGTTTCCAAGGAAAGCATTTTTACGGGACTGAATAATTTGAGGATTCTGTCGGTTGCGGATGTAGAGTTTGAGGAATATTTCGGTTTTACAGATGAAGAGGTTCGGGAGCTTTTGGAATATTATGAATGTACCCAAAGCTACGATGATGTAAAAAAGTGGTATGACGGGTATCAATTTGGGAATACAGAGGTATATTGCCCCTGGGATGTGATCTGCCATTGCAGTAAGCTTCGGGTGGATAAGAAAGCACAGCCCCAGAATTATTGGATTAATACCAGTAGTAATGATGCGGTAAAACGATTTATTGAGGAGTCGGGAAATGCTACCACAAAGCGGGAGATTGAATGTCTGGTAGCAGGAGAGATGATCGCAAAGGAGATTCACCAGGAGCTAACTTACCGGGATATGTATCAGTCTATCGATCATATCTGGAGTCTGCTGTTTATGACAGGATATCTGACCCAGCGAGGGAAAGGGGAGGGAAGGCAGATGAAACTGGCCATTCCAAACCTGGAAATCCGGGATATCTTTATGGTACAGATTATGGATTTTTTCAAAGAAAATGTTAGAAAAGACGGGGAAATGCTGGGCCGATTCTGTGATGCGCTGCAAACTGGGGATGCAGAAGGTGTGGAGAAAGTTTTTACCGGGTATTTGAGAAAAACCATCGGCATCCGGGATACGTTTGTGCGGGATGATTTGAAGGAGAATTTTTATCATGGTATTCTTCTGGGGATTCTTGGGGTTAAGGATACCTGGGGGATTTTTTCCAATCGGGAAATGGGCGAGGGATACAGTGATATCCTTGTGGAACCAGACACTGGTGAGTTGGGCATAATCCTGGAAGTAAAATATGCCCGGGATGGAAATTTGGATACCGCATGTAAAAAAGCGTTAAAACAGATACAGCACACAAGATATCAGGATGACCTTCTGGATGATGGAGTGGAGGATATTTTAAAATATGGAATTGCCTGTTATAAAAAACGCTGTAAGGTAGCCGTCGAGCGTGTTTGACTTTGCAGGGAGATTGTTTTAAAATAAAAACAAAAAGGAGGTTTATGCCATGGAATATTTATTGATAGAATATCCAAAATGTTCCACCTGCAAAAAAGCAAAGCAGTGGCTGGAAGAACATCAGGCAGCATTTGAAGACCGGAATATCAAAGAACAGAATCCCACCAAAGAGGAGTTAAAGGAGTGGCATGAAAAAAGCGGTTTGGATATCAAACGTTTTTTTAATACCAGTGGAATGTTGTATCGGGAAATGGGATTAAAGGACCGTTTGCCGAACATGTCTTTGGAAGAAAAGTATGATTTGCTTTCCACGGATGGGATGCTGGTGAAACGTCCCATATTGGTGACAAAACAGGGTATAACCACAGGATTTAAACCAGAAGAATGGGAGAAATTATTAAAATAATGGAGATCATACGGGAACATTTTGTATTTACCGGAAGAGTGCAGGGTGTAGGATTCCGGTTTCGGGCAGGGTATTTGGCAAAGCACTATGGAGTGACTGGATGGATACGGAATAACTATGATGGTTCTGTAGAAGCAGAGATGCAAGGCAGGGAGGAAGCGCTGGATCAGGTGATCCAGTCCTTGCAGCAGGACAGCTACATCCGTATAGATTGGATGACAAGGAATCGAATTGAGATAGAGGAAAAGGAACGCAGATTTTCTGTAATGTATTAAGTTTGGGATAAGCGAAAGTGTGTTTCAAATACCCTTTGGGCAAAAGAAGCTCGTGAGGGACCCAAGTAAAGATTTTCTGTGGAAGTTTTTGAAAAGGAGGATAAGCCATGTTAAAAAATTGGAACAAACCAGAAAGGCCAGGAGAAGAAGAACTGGAAGAACGTCTCCAGGCCGCCAGAGGCAAGCTTGCTGTGCAGCAGATGCAGATTAAGGAACATAAGTTACCAGTATTTGTCTTGTTTGAAGGCTGGGGAACCGCAGGAAAGGGCAGTGTTTTGGGAAAAATCATTAAGGAAATAGATCCAAGATTTTTCAAGGTTGCCACGATGGATATTCCTACTGAAGAGGAAAAAAGAAAGCCCTTCCTCTATCGCTATTTTGTAAAGATTCCAGAAGCTGGAAAATTCTGTTTCTTGGATTCCGGTTGGATGGAGGAGGTAACCCGTAGCTGCCTTCATGGAGAAATGAAGGAGAAACAGTATAAGGAACGGATTGGCAGCGTCAAACGTTTTGAGCGGCAGTTGACCGATAATGGTTATCTTGTGATGAAGTTCTTTTTTCATATCAGTCAAGGGGAGCAAAAAAAGCGTCTGAAGGGACTGGAGAAAAATGAAACTACAAGCTGGAGGGTCAGCGAAAGTGACAGTTGGCAGAATAAGCATTATGATAAATGTTTAAAGGTCTATGACCAGTATTTGAACGATACCAATGCGTCTACCTCACCATGGTATATTGTGGATGCCAAGAATAAAAAGTGGGCACAGCTACAGGTATTGGAAACATTAGTGTGCGGAATAGAGACGGCCTTGAAAAACAGCGCAATGGCAGTGCCCTTGCTGCAAAATGTATTTCCAATGGAAAAAGTACCGAAGCTGTCAGAAATTTCATTGGATAAATCATTGACAGATGACGAATATAAACGTCAGCTGAAGGAATTGCAAGATAAGCTGGGGATGCTTCACAATGAACTGTATTTAAAGAAAATTCCTGTGGTGATTGCATATGAAGGATGGGATGCAGCAGGAAAGGGTGGAAATATTAAGCGGATTACGGGCGCTTTGGACCCTAGGGGATATGAAGTGCATCCCATTGCAAGCCCAGAGCCTCATGAGAAAGCAAGGCATTATTTGTGGCGGTTCTGGAATCGGCTTCCTAAGACAGGACATGTAGCTATTTTTGACCGTACCTGGTATGGACGGGTGATGGTGGAGCGTCTGGAAGGCTTTTGTAGTGAGAATGATTGGCAGCGCGCTTATAATGAAATTAATGAATTTGAAAAAGAATTGTCTGACTGGGGTGCAGTCATCATTAAGTTTTGGGTACAAATTGACAAGGATGTGCAGTTAGCGCGGTTTACTGACCGTCAGAACACGCCGGAAAAGCAATGGAAGATTACAGAAGAGGACTGGCGCAATCGAGACAAATGGGATTTGTATGAAACCGCAGTAAATGAGATGATGAAAAAGACCAGTACCACCTATGCACCATGGCATGTGCTGGAATCTAATGATAAAAAATATGCCAGGATTAAGGCTTTAAAGGTTGTAATTGAAGAGATTGAGAAAGTCCTGTAGGGGAAAGCCTCAATTTTGAATCGTTGAAAATGAAAAATTAAAATCCAGGTATAAAATGCCTCCGTTTACAGATAATAGTACCATAATCGCTTTGCGATATTATACATGAAAAATGATAAGATTTGTAAATGGAGGATGTTATTATGAAGGCAACAGGAATTGTTCGAAGAATAGATGATCTGGGAAGGGTAGTTGTGCCGAAGGAAATTCGGCGTACATTGAGAATACGTGAGGGAGATCCTCTGGAAATCTTTACCGACCGAGAGGGAGAGATTATTCTGAAAAAATATTCCCCCATCGGTGAATTGGGGCAATTTGCCGGATTGTACGCAGAAAGTCTTGCCCAAACAAGCGGTTGTTTGGTGTGCATTACAGACAAAGACCATGTAATTGCGGCAGCCGGAGCTGGAAAAAAAGATTTTGATGGGAAACCGATTAGTAAGCAGTTAGAAAATGTGATTACCGACCGAGAGACTTTTTATGCTCAGAAGGATGAGAAAGGATTTGTGAAAATCACATTGGATGATGCTGGCGATTTCCAATCTCAGGTGGTATCTACCATCATTTCGGAGGGGGATGCCATTGGTTCTGTGGTGATGTATAACAAAGAAGAAGCTGGAATGGGAGAAACAGAAAGCAAGCTGGCAAAGGTAGCAGCAGGATTTCTCGGAAAGCAGATGGAGCAGTAAGCTTGTCTGCTTTCCTGGAAATCCTTTTATCCGCCGAAGGATCATTGTTTGAGCTGTCGGTATTGTACTGGTTCCGAATGCTGATCCAGAGAACGGAATTCATAACCTGCATCCGAAAGCTTCTGCAAAACGGTGGGGAGGGCTGTCAATGTGGCATTCTTCCCAGAGCCGTCATGCATAAGGATGACAGGATTGTCAATGTATCCCACATTGGAACAGACATTGTCAATGATATTTTCAGTTGTGGTAAGGTTGCTTCCATCTCCCGAGCTTACGTTCCAATCATAATGGGTAAATCCCCGGCGTTCCATTTCTTTGATGATATTGTTTACGATATAGGAGGAACCATTGTTGCTTCCCCCAGGAAAACGAAAGAGACAGGGGGAATAGCCGCCGGTTTCCTCGTATACCCAGTCATATAATTTCTCATAATCTTCTAAAAAAGCATTCACAGAACGATAAATCTGGTTGTAGTTGTGACTATAAGAATGAAGCGCCAGTGTGTGTCCCCGCTCTACAATTTCCGATAAATATTCTTCGTATTCCTCATTATTTGCAGCCACCACAAAAAAGGTTGCGTGGGCATTGTATTCATCCAATATATCTAATACTTTTGGGGTTAGGGAAGAAGGCCCGTCGTCAAAGGTCAGGTAGACGTATTTCTGTCCAGACTGGACTGGCAGGTCATCCTTATCTGCATATAGGTTAGGGTAAGGGTCATCTTCTGATTTATTTGTAGAGGACCAGTCATCCTCACTGGAATCTTCCCAAGAATCTTCCGTGGAATCTTCATTTCCAAAATCCTGTATCTGCTCAGATAATTCGGAAATGTAATCTTTTTGTCCTTCGATGTATTTTTCTTTTTCTTCCAGTTGGGCAGCGCTGTCCGCTAACTGTTCATTTAGCCCAGAGTTGTTTTCCTGTAGCTGAGAAGCTTCTATTTCCAGCTTTTGATAACGTCCATTTAAGTCCAGATATTGGAATCCCAGGACGCCGCAGACGCAAAGGGAAATGATAACGCAAACCAGTACAGGAATCCATCGCTTCTTTTTCATAACCATTTTCTCCTTTCGTAACTATTTTTCCAAATACCAGTATAGCGAAAGGAGAAAGTTTCAACAAGAGGTTAAGAAAAATTTAAGAAAAGGCAGTCGGCAGCCTGTATCGGACTGGAGCTCCATTGCTTATCCTTATCGTATTTCGCCCCAGTATTTTGTTAACTCCTGCATAAAAGTATTTATTTTTAACCTGCTTAGGAATAGTGGTTCTCCTTTTACGATGGCGCATTTATCCTTGATTGCTTCCACATGTTCCAAATTAATCAGATATCCATTATTGCCCCGGGAAAAGTGCATGTCACTTAAAAGGTTTTCCGCATTTTTCAGTGTTCCATTCGATAAAAAAATCCCATCTTTTGTATGGTATACCAGATTATGACCTTGACTTTCTATATAATAAATATTAGATACGTCTTCACGTTTGATGCCGCCTTTTACAGAAATCATAATATATTTCCGATTCATTTTCTGTAATCTGGAAATTGCGCGTCTCAATTTTTGGCTGAATGCAAAGTAGGACACTGGCTTTAATATATAATCTAAAGCGCCTACTTCATACCCTCGGATTGCATACTGGGATGTGTTCGTAATAAACATAATCACTACGTTAGGGTCGGTTTTGCGGATTTCTTCTGCTGCAGTCATTCCATCTACAAATTTCATCTGTATATCCATTAAAATAATATCATACTGCGCTTTATAATTAGCAGCAATGTCCTTGCCATCCCGATATACCTTAATGTAGAACTCCTCTTTTTCTTCCTTTTGATAGGTGTCTAAATGTTGCAATAATTTAGAAGCATATTGCGCATCATCTTCTACAACAGCTATTTTTATCATATTACTTCCTCATTCCGCTTTCACTGGAGAAACCTTCTAACTATCTTGGCTGGCTTTTCCAAAATCAATTGAGAGTTTTTACAATTAAATAAATTATAACAAATCCGACTTGTCTGTGCAAGAAGAAGTAAATCATAAATTGTGTAATATTGACAAAAAAGTGATTATAAAGATGTCAAATTTGTATATAAGGAAATCAATTTACGAAGAAAATAGTACAACTTACGTAAAAAAGGGCAGAAAGGGAAAGAAACTGGTAAAATTTTATACAAAATTAATGATTAAGGAGAGAGGAGAAACTAATGAGGGAAAACTTAAGCTTAGACAAGATTAAGGAATTAATTGCAGAAGTTATGGAGGATTCTAAAATTGCAGAGCGGATGAGTGATGATACAGATTTATTTCTTGATGTAGGAATGGATTCGCTTACTATGATTAATTTTATTTTGAGGGTGGAAGAAGAATTTGATATAGAAATTGATTTTGATGATTTCGATATGGGAACACTTTGCTCCTTAAAGGATTTTTTTGAATATCTATGCAATTTATAAGAAAAAGGATGATGATATGGAATGGATAAGCAGGATAAAGCAATGAAAATTATCAGCGGAACATTTGATTGTGAGGAATATTGGCGAGGGGAGGATTTAGCAAAACTGCCTTCCGTAAAGGATAATCAGGCAAAGTCTATCGTAACGGCAATGGATGAGCTATTGTTTGTATTTGCAGACAGTGAAAAAGGACAAGATATAGTAATTACATATTATCAGATGAATAAAGAACATACTGGTTATTTAAATGATATTGGCTTTAGATTTAAACCAAGAGGGATTGTGCAGCAGATAGAAGACTCGGAATTGGCGGAGGGAAAAAATATTTCCCGGTTATTGCTGGAACGTCCAATACTTTTTGATATAAAGAGTGAAAATAGTGCAAAAATGGAGTATTGTCCATTTGCCATTGAAGATAATACTTGGGCGGTATGTGAGAAGTTTGGACTGGATTTTCATGGGCCGGATTTTCATGTTGTTAGAAAGGTCAATTCAAAAGTCTATTCTGCATGTATGAATCAGGAGTTAAATCTTTTCCATGATTTTTCAATAGTCAGAAGTTCTCAGGAACTCCAGGAAAAAGGAGCTGAATACTTGGAAACCTCGTCTTTCCTGATAAAAGACATATATGGAGTATCCGGAAAAGGGAACCTTCTAGTTTCATCCCCTAAAATTTTGGGTAATGTTGCGAGATATCTCAGCCAACAGGAAAGAAATGGGAAAAGGGTAAGGTTCATTGTTGAACCGTTTCTTGAGAAGGAGCAAGATTTTTCTTGCCAGTTTTATATTGATTTTCATGGAAATACAGAGATTTTATCAGTTCAGGAGATACGTAATAAAAATTTTGCATATGAAGGTACCTATGCTGCGAAGGAAAGGCTTCTGGAGCTTTTGGATCAGAAAGGGTATTTTGAAATTATTCGAAAGACAGCAAAGAAGTTATATGATGATGGATATTTCGGACATGTTTGTATTGATTCTATGGTATTGAGGAATGGGGAAATTATTCCGGTTGTTGAAATTAATGCAAGACGCTCTATGAGTTTGATGAAATACAGGGTGGATAAATATTTAGCTGGGTATAGGCTGAATTGCAGTTTTACATATTATTCCCTTTCTTTTCATCATAATGTTGAATTCGGGGAATTATTAGAAAAGATGGAAAAGGGTGGGCTGCTATATAAGCCAGGGAAAGAAAGGGGGATTCTTCCGCTAAGTGCAAATTCATTGATGATTAACCAAAAAATCCAACCTAAGGAAATGGGAGAGAAGTATGTGAAAGGACGGTTTTATGTTGCTGTCGTTTATCAAAATCATAAACAGCATGAGGAACTGAAGAAGGAATTTACTGAATTTTTGAAGAAAAACTCATTTTGTGTAATTTGAGGAGGGGAATGATATGCAGCCAAAATCTAAGATAGAAATGGATGAAAAGGCTTTAGGAATTTTAAAAAATACAATGAGAAGTATTGCAATACCAAAAAGAGAGAGAAAAAAGGATCCCGGGTATGCCACAGAGCTGCCAGAACTCATTGGATTAAAATTGACAAATAAATGCAATATGCGATGTAAGCATTGTTATGAATGGAATGAAGATGGGTTCCATCGTGCAATGGACAAGGAAGAGCAGAATATGGAATTGGACTTTGAACTGCTGAGAAAGGTGATTGATGAAACAAAAGAATATAAATCCAGGTTATACCTTTGGGGCGGGGAGCCATTGTGCTATTCTGGATTTGAAAATCTGGCAGATATATTAGAAAAGGATAAACGGGAAGTTACTATTTGCACAAACGCTTTGTTAATTGAAGAAAAGTTAGACAGTATTTTGAAGATGTCGGATGCTCTGGAATTATTAATTCCAATGGAAGGATTTGAGAAAGAACATGATGAAATTAGGGGAGAAGGCAGTTTTCAAAAAACGATGCAAACGATAGAATTTTTAAAAGATTTAAAGTTGAAGGGGATTTTCAATGGCAAGATATCGGTGCATACGGTCATTAATAATCAAATGATCGGGAAGCTTTATTCTTTCTTGGAGTTTTTGGAAGAAAAAGGCATTGATTTTGTAATGCTATGTTACCCGTGGTATATTTCAGATGAAACATCGAAGGAGATGGACAGCTATTTTGCAAAGCATTTTAGTTGGCTTGATAATGGCGTCAAGGAAAAGAGCTGGCATTCATTCAAATATAAGATTGATCCACAATATATGCCGGCTCTCATTGAGGATATTAAAAATATAAACAAACGGGTATGGAAGATTCGGGTCCGTTATCAGCCGGGGCTTGCGCTTGATGAAATTGAAAAATTTGTATTAGGAAGCTCAAGTTATAAAATAAAACAGGAGCATTGTCTGGCGCTTTCTAATCGTATGGATGTTATTCCGAATGGCAATGTTTCCGCCTGTAAATTTTTCAATGAAATATACGTGGAAAATCTTAAGGAAGCAAGTGTGGCAGAAATTTGGCATTCAGAGCCATATCGAAGAATACGTGAAACAATTTATCATAATGGCATGCCGATTTGTTCAAAATGCAGCGCCTTATCTTTAAATGGAGGTTAACATAGAGCGGTGTTTTATGGCGAAGTAATAAGAATAATATAGAAGTGTAATGGGGGAGAAAAATGGCGAAATTAATGTATGCAGATTATTATTTGCCTAATCATACTGTATCTGTGCTGGAATATCTGAAATCACAAGACATAGTCATCCCTAAACTATATAAATCAAAAGAAGAATACAGTGAGGCGTATGTGAAACGAACAAAGCTGGAATTCTTCTATGAGGAAAAGGAACGTGATTTAATAGAAATATTCACGGACATGCTGACTAGGCTGTTTGAAATAAATAAGATTGATCCAACAAAGATAAGATATGTATTTTACACAAAGTCCTATCGTTCCTATTATTCATATCACGGGGATGGCGAATACCATGGAAGGGATATGGGAGGAGGCAGTGTGAACATTCCCTATTATTTGACAGGAAGATTTGGATTAGAAGAAGCCTGTGTAATCGTTAATGATGGGAAATGCGCGTCTGTCCTTCAGGCTTTGGAGCTTTCGGCTATGTGCTGTGACAAAAAAGGCGGATATGGACTGATCCTTACCCCATCCTTTTCAAAATCAAATAACAGATACAGGGATACCACTTTATTTGGGGATGGCGTGGGTATCATGCTGGTTGGAGATGATAGAAACAGCGGATATGAGATTATTGATTCATTGCTTAAGACAGATGGGATGATGAGCTGGCAATTATATGATAACTATATAAAGGAATGCCAGGGATATGGAGAAAAGAGTAAAAAACCGCTGCCCTTGCTGAAGTTTGAAGATGTATTTGAACATGAAGTTTTAAATCGCCATGGGCTTACAAACGATGCGGTCAAAGGGGTGATTACGCTGAATATAAAGGTACTGATTGATCGGTACAGCAAAGTATATCCTGGGAGAGTTTATCAAGAAAATGTGCCATATGGGGGACATATCAGTGATGTGGATCTTATCAGGAATTTTAAAGATTTCACTTCAAAGGCTCCGGTCGAAAAGGGAGAACATATGTTACTGATTTCCTGTGGAGCAGATACCACTGGAATGGAATATGGAGGAGTTCTTTTAAAGGGATAAAAAGAGTATGAATCAGAGAGGAATAAAAAATGAGGGAACGAACAGTAACGATATTATGTTCAGGAATGGGGTTAGGAGTCTATGTACCGTCCCTGCTATTGAAATATCAGCTGCAGCAGAGAGGAATAAAAACAGAAGTTTTTGTAATAGAAAAATATTTTACCAAGGATAAACGGGCAAAACTTGAAGAAAACAGGAAGGCTTACCATAATAATTTTAAAGTTGCAGTTATGGGGCATAAGATGGCAAAGGGAGATATTACATCCAACTTAGAATGGAGAAACATAGAACAGTTGCTGCAGAATTGGGCAAAAGGTGAAAAAAGGGATTTTATCATGATGTCGGGGCAGTGGAGTAAAATTCTGGAAACCTATTTAGAAAAAAGCGGTGTAACAAATGTGAGAATAGAAGCAGTTCATCTAGACAGCGGTATTGCTCCATCCTGGAAAAAGTTTAAAAATGATAAATCGTATTTTCATGAGGTTTGGATTTTTGATAATAATGTAAAAGACTTGTCTTGTGCCATTTGGGTTAATGATGGGAAAGTGATTCCATTTGAGGAACGGGAGAATAGAGTTTTTTTGCATGGCGGAGGCTGGGGAATGGGAACATACCGGGACAAAATCAATGAACTTAATCATAAAAAAATATACCTGGATATTGCGGCTTATGGGGAAGATGAAATTTCGGATAATAAGAGAGTGGGCAACCATTACTATCTTATGGATCCAGCATGGGCGCCGTGGAAGGAAGAGAATGATAAGAAATTAGAGTTTCCGCCGATGTTCGAAGTTTTAGAGACTGGAGATAGAATTCCTTTATATGCAAAAGGCCATCCGGCAATTTTTGAAAAATTTGCACAGTGCAAAGGAATTATCAGTAAGCCAGGTGGAGGAACTTTATTGGATTCCCTGTCAGCGGCTACGCCGGTTGTTTTCCTTGAGCCGGTTGCAAAACATGAGGAGATGAACGCTTCGTTTTGGGAAGAATTGGGTTTTGGCATATCCTTTGAAAAATGGAAAGATTCGGGGTATTCCATGGAGCTTCTAAAGCAACTGCATTTGAATCTGATGGAAAAGAGAAAGCAAACGCCAGATTATTTAGATTTGTTTGTTAGAAATTACGAACGCCAGATGTAAAAAGAGGGAAAGCAGGTTGGAAATGAAAAGCAGGACAAAAAATTTGTTGTCTCACGAGGATATTCAAAGGCTTGTTAAAGTGAATTTTGGTGAGGAGTATGAGCATAAGATTGGGGAAATTAAGGAATTAAAGGGAGGAATGTTTAATGCAATTTATCTGATTCAAAGAGTGGATGAGAAAAATGGAATTGTATTGAAAGTAGGCGTGGCGCCAGGAAGGGATTTACTTACGTATGAGCAGGATATTATGCCCACGGAGGTGGCGTGTTATCAGTTAATAAAAGAAAAAACGTCAATTCCCATACCGGAAATTTTAAAATATGATTTCAGCAAAAAATATATAGATAGCAATTACTTTTTTATGGAGGAGCTGAAAGGGGTTCCATTGTCCAAGGCGTCCAAATTGATGAATAAGCCAAGCCTGGACAAAATCAAATCCAAATTGGCGGAATACCTTGTTCAATTACATAAAATTGAGGGAAATTACTTTGGCTATTTTACGGATGAAAAAAAATATCAATATGATACCTGGAAGAATGCTTTTTTGAGTATGTTTGGACAATTGTTGGAAGATTGTAAATTCCATAAGGTAAATATTCCATATGAGAGAATCGAACAAGCTTTGAAATATAATATCCAATTTTTGGAGGAGATTAAGAAACCTTCCTTGGTGATGTTTGACTGCCATGAGGGGAATGTGTTTGTCAATAAGAGAAACGGAGAATATGAAATACAGGGGATTATTGATTTCGAGCGGGCGTTTTGGGGAGATCCGGCCGCTGATTTCCCAGCGGCATTTATTATGAGTGACGACATTCGGAAGGAAGAAGCTTTTCTTGCTTCTTATTTCGAAAAAAGTGACACAAAAAAGGAGTATACAAGGGATGATGAAATAAGGTTCCAGATGTACCGGATGTATATTTTAACGGTTATGGCTGGGGAAACCTTCCGATATGGACCTCTGTATGCCAAGCTGCAGAGAGAGTGGGCCAAAAGGGGAATTTTAAAGTGTTTGGAAATTCTTGAAGAATGAGGGATGAAAAGACGTGGGAAATGAAAATCAGAGATTGTTAGGGGAAACACCCGTCAAAAAACTAATATGGAAAATGGCAATTCCTTCCATAATGGGAGTAATGGCTTATAATTTATATAATATTGTAGATACTTTTTTTATTTCAAAGGGAGTGGGAGCGAACGCGGTTGGTGGGGTATCCGTATCATTTCCGTTATTTATTTTTTTGTCTGCGGTTTCTTCAACCTTGGGCAGCGGTGCAGCCTCAGTTATTTCCAGAGCCTTGGGTCAAAAGGATTATGAAAAGGCAAATAGGGCGGCAGCCAATACGTTCGGGTTGTTTTATCTGTTGGCAATTATGGTTACGGTCTTTGGTTTAATTTATTTGGAACAGCTATTATATATGATGGGAGTGACAGATACTTTAATGCCTTATGCGAAAAGGTACACGAGGATTATTTTGATGGGAGCGGTGACAAGTACTGGTTTCTCAAATTTGATTCGTGCAGAAGGAAGCAGTAAATATGCCATGTATATTTGGGTTATTCCAATGAGTGTAAATGTCATACTGGACCCGATTTTTATTTTCGGGCTGGACATGGGCGTGATTGGAGCGGCAGCGGCAACTGTGGTTTCCCAATGCGTTTCTATGGGAATGTTTTTATACTATTTTTTTATATCTGGAAAAAGCGTATTAAGGATAAGGCCAAGGCATTTTATACCGGATAAAAAGCTGCTGTGTGAAATATTTTTTATAGGGCTTCCATCTTTTTTGCAAATGATAGGACATGCTGCTTCTATTATAATTGTCAATCAATTTCTTAAGAAATATGGCGGAGACTTATCGATTAACACATATGGCGTAGTAAGTAAAATCAATACTTTTTTTTCGATTCCTGTTACAGGATTTGTACAAGGGCTTTCACCGATTATAGGATATAATAAAGGAGCAGGTAAAATTGAAAGAGTCAGGGAATCTATCAAGTTCTCCCTTTGCGTCGCTGGCGCATATAGTTTTTGGGGATATGTTGTGATTATGGTTTTGGCGTCACAATTGATGTATATTTTTACAGATGATAATGATATGATTGTTATGGGAAGCCATGTTTTGAAAATTGTCAATTTAGGAATTTTATGCAGCAGCTTGCAGTCCGTTCAATCCGCATATTTTCAGGCAGTTGGGGAAAAAAAGGCGTCCTTGCTGGTAGCTCTGTGCAATCAAATTCTTTGTTTTATACCGATTCTGTTAATGATGTCTAAGGCATATGGATTGGATGGGGTTTGGTATGCTTTTCCGATGTCAACAACCATTGCTGTAATAATTTCTACTATTGTTCTTAGAAAGATTCTAAAAAAAGAGGGAGAAGGAATCTGATATCAAAAAGGCGCTGATAAAATCATGTGTGTTACCAAGAAAAGGATGGTGGACGTAAATGATTCGAATAGCTATTGTAGAAGATGAAGAATTATATGTGAAGGAATTGATGAAATATCTGGAAAGATATCAGAAGGATTATGAGGAGAAATTTGAGATTACCGTTTATAGGGACGGAGATGGAATCACGGCTGGTTATAAAGCACAATTTGATATTATTTTAATGGATATCCAAATGGAATTTGTAGATGGCATGACAGCTGCAAAAGAAATACGGGAAATAGATTCTAAAGTGGTTATCATTTTTATTACAAATATTTCCCAGTATGCAATTAAGGGTTACGAAGTAGGGGCGTTGGATTATATCTTAAAACCGGTATCTTATTTTATATTTAGCCGGAAATTTATGCGGGCAATTGCCAAGGTAAAAAAGCGGGAAAGAAAAGATATTGTTATTCAGACCAAAAGGGGAGTGGTACGTCTGGATATTTCAAATATACAATATATAGAAAGCTTTGACCATAATTTGATTTTTCATACAGATGGAAAGGATTATATTTCCAATATGACGATGAAATTTATTGAAAAGGAATTGGAGAACTTCTCCTTTTCCCGTGGAAACCATTGTTATTTGATTAATCTTGAGCATGTAGATGGAATAGAAGATAAGTGTGCCGTCATAAAAGGAAAGCGGCTTCAGATCAGCCGTCCCCGGAGAAATGGATTTATGAAAGATTTGACAAGATACTGGGGGGAGGAAGGACGAGGATGAAAGATATGTATGGAGTTTTGCCAGATATACCTAGGTTTTATACAGCGCTGGCGGAATGGCTGGCCTGTTTGCTTTGTATTTTGAAGATGAAAAGAAGAATTAATGGTTGGAAGCTGGTGGCAGTGGCAGCATGGGTGTTGATTGTGCAGTCATTCTTTTTGATTATGACGGATAACGAGGAAGGGTTTTTGTGGATCTTGTGTATGGCAATAGCAGTAGGAATTATGTACCTCTTCATTTTCAGCAGCTGCAAAATGGGGGCGAAGGATACGGGGTATTGTTGTGTGCGTGCCTTTGTTCTTGCAGAGTTCATGGCGTCATTGGAATGGGAGGTGGAATGCTTTTTCTATTATGATATGAAATGGAACCATGCTTGGAATAGTGTGTTGTGGTTAGCGGTTACTTATAGTGGAGTCTGCTTGGCCTGCTGTTTAATAGAAGGAAAACTGTTGAAACAGGAGAAGGACCTTGATATTGAAAACAGAGAGCTTATTTCCTGTATCATTATAGGAGCGGCGGTATTTTTAATGAGTAACTTAGGGTACACATCATTAAAAACTCCATTTACAGTTACATTATATCCGGAAATATTTATCATCCGAACAATGATTGACCTTGGTGGTATTGCTATCTTGTATGCCTATCATTTGCAGAGGATAAATTTGCGTATACGTTATGAATATGAAAGTATGCAAAACATCTTACATCATCAATATATTCAGTATGAACAGTCTCAGGAGGCCATAGATCTTATTAATTATAAATATCATGATTTAAAGCATTATATCCTTATGTTGAAATTGGAAGAAAATGAGCAAAAGAGAAATGATTGTCTCAAACAGATGGAAGAAGAGTTAAAAGGATATGGAATGCAGTACAAAACCGGGAATCAAGTGTTGGATACACTGCTTACTTCTAAAAATTTATATTGTACGAAAAAGCAAATTGTCATGACATGCGTTGTGGATGGAGCATTATTTGATTTTATGGATGACATAGATATATGTTCTATTTTTGGCAATGCACTGGATAATGCCATAGAATGTGAGGAAAAAATACAAGTAGGGAAAAGATTAATTGAAGTGACTGCTTTTTCACAGAGAAAATTCTTGATTATCCGATTTGAGAATTATTATGAAGGGGAACTGGAATTTCAAAGGGGGCTCCCAATCACGACGAAAAAGGAAACACAATTCCATGGATATGGTTTGAAAAGTCTTTGTTATACCGTTCGGAAGTATGGTGGGGAGGTGGATATCTCCACACAGGAAAATTGGTTCAGCCTAAAAATATTAATTCCAATGTAACGAAAATAAATATGGTATAATCTAGGCAAAATATACAAAAACAGTCAATGAAAATTATGTATATAGTACAAATGGACTACAAATCATGCAGAAAAAAGTACAGGTTACGGAAAAATATGCACAATAGAAAGAATACTGATATACTTTAAAAAGTTCCCGGGAAACGTAAAAAGAAAAGAGGAGGAAAAAAGATGGTTGATTTTTTAGCGAACTTATTGGGACCTATTTTTACGAGTTATGGAGTCAGTGAAGCGGATTTGATGTCTTACCTTACACAGCTTATCGGGTACGTGTATGTTATTCTTGGGGCATTGGCTGTGATGGTGATTGTGCTAATCGCTGCAATAAAAGTAAAAAAGGGCTTCAAGCACATTGTCCGCTGGCAGGCTGTCCTAGCCTTTGTAGCAGTTGTTACAATAGTGGTAAATATGATTTGCTATGGACCGATGTATGGAAATGTTTCAGGGTATTTGAATGCAGCGGATGTAACGTTAAGTGAGGATACGGTAACAAAGAGCAGGGACATGGTTCAGCGTATTGGAGAAGAAGGCATGGTTTTGGCAAAGAATGAGAAACTTCTGCCTTTGGCTTCCGATGTGAAGAAACTGAATGTATTTGGATGGGGTTCTACCATTCCATTTTTCGGCGGTACAGGTTCGGGATCTTCGGATGCTTCGACAGCAGTAGGAATTCTTCAGTCTTTACAGAATGCAGGATACGAAACAAATCAAGCGTTGACAGATATGTATGTAGAATATTGTGCAGAACGTCCGGTATTGTCCATGGGCTCACAGGATTGGACGCTTCCAGAACCTACAGTGGATTCTTATACAGATGAAATTATGAATCAAGCAAAGGAATTTTCGGATACTGCAGTAATTGTAATTGGACGTCCTGGCGGTGAAGGCGCAGACCTTCCGGTTGACATGAATGCTGTTATTAAAGGTACATATAATCCGGCAGAAGAGGTTTCAGCAGCGCCGGCTAATTATAATTCTATGAATGCTACCTATAAAAATAATGGGGACTATGATGATTTTGAAAAGGGAGAATCTTATCTTGAACTTTCTAAAACAGAAGAAGATATGGTTGAGAAGGTTTGTTCTGAATTTGACAATGTCATTGTTATTATTAATGCAAGTAATGCAATGGAATTGGGATGGGTAGACGAATATAAGCAGATAGGCGCTGTAATTTTGGCTCCTCCAGGAGGCGCTTGCGGATTTGCGGCATTAGGTGAAATTATTAATGGTTCGGTAAATCCATCAGGAAAGACAGCAGATACTTTTGTGAAAGATTTATTGAAAACACCTTACATTCATAATATTGGAAACAATGCCTATACTAATGTGGATGATTTAAAAAAGCAGATTGCAGAAGCAGATTCTTCTGCTGAAGGAAATATTGCTTTTGCAAATTATGTGGAAGGAATTTATGTTGGATATAAATTCTATGAAACAGCAGCCGAAGAAGGATTGATCAAGTATGATGAGTATGTACAGTACCCATTTGGCTATGGATTAAGTTATACAACTTTTGAAAAGAAAATTGAGAACTTTAAAGATAATGGGGATTCTGTTTCTTTCGATGTGACAGTAGAGAATACCGGAGATGTGGCCGGTAAAGATACAGTTGAGATTTATTATACTCCTCCATATCATAACGGGGGGATTGAAAAAGCTTCGGCTAATTTGGTTCAGTTTGAGAAAACAGAAGAGTTGGACCCAGGGGCGTCGCAGACAGTTTCTTTTGAAATCAATAAGGAAGAAATGGCTGCTTATGATTCAGAAGGGGTAAAAATAAAAGGAGGCGGCTATATTTTAGAAGCTGGGGAATATGTAATATCGGTGCGTTCAGATTCCCATACAGTGATTGAGGAAGAGAAATTTACTGTAAAGGATGATATTGACTACAGTAAAGAAGGACGCTCCAGTGATCAGGAAATTGCTGTCAACCAGTTCCAGGATTACTCTCGTGGAGATTTTGTGCAGTTGTCCAGGGCAGATGGTTTTGCCAACTATGAGGAAGCATGTGGGGAATTAAAAGAGGAACAATATGTAATGTCTGATACAACCCGGGCGGAGATAGAAGAGGATGCATTTGGAATTTATGATGGAACCTTGTATAACGATGACGCAGACGAGATGCCAGTGATGGGGGCTGATAATGGTCTGGCGCTCTATGATATGGTCGGGCTGGACTATGATGATGCAAAATGGGAGGAATTGCTGGATCAGATGAGCTTTGAGGATATGTCAACGTTAATTAATCTAGGCGGATGGCAGACAGCGGAAGTGAAATCAATTGGAAAAGTTGCAACGAATGACTGTGACGGACCAGCAGGGTTAAGCCACTTTATTACAGGCGCAATGGGTACGGCATATTCCTCAGAAGTACTGATGGCGCAAACATGGAATAAAAAGCTTATGTATGAAGTTGGCCAGGCAATGGGTCAGGAATATGCAGAGGTAAGCAATTACGGCTGGTATGGTCCGGCAATGAACACTCACCGCTCCGCATTTGCAGGACGGAATTTTGAATATTATTCAGAAGATGGAGTCCTTGCAGGATACTTAGCTGCAAATGAAATTAATGGCGCAGCAGAGCATGGCGTATATGCATATATCAAGCACTTTGCAGTAAACGATCAGGAGATAAACAGATGCGCGTTCCTTATGACTTTTGCTTCCGAGCAGGCCATCCGGGAAATATATTTAAAGCCCTTTGAACTTGCGGTGAAAGGGTTTGAAGGAAAAGCTATGGCAGCAATGTCTTCCTTTAACTTTATTGGTACAGAGCCATGCTGCGGTAACGAACATTTGTTGAATAATGTTTTGCGCGGCGAATGGGGATTTGTAGGAATGGTTGAGTCAGACTACGATGGTTCTTATGGATATATGATTACCGATCATTGTATTCGAAGTGGGAATGATTTGATGCTGGGATTTGGTTCTGCTGAGTCCAATGTCCTGTCAGATAAAAGCGCTACGGCTGTCAAAGCTATGCGCCAGGCAAGCAAGAACATCCTTTACACGGTTGCCAACAGCGGAAACTATGCAGGAGATAAAGATCCTGCGGGCGTCATGACAAATATGACAAAGACTTTTATCACAGTTGACGTAATGGTAGTTTTGCTTATTCTTGCAGTGGAAGCAGTTTTGATTTTGCGCTATTTGAAAAAGAAAAAGGCTGTTTCTGTGGAATAGAAAATATTTCTTTACTGGAAAAGGATCAAGGCTTTTGTGTGAAAAGGGGAAGTTGTTGCGGCGGCTTATCTGACAGCCGCCGCAACAACCCATTTTTCATTCTATAGGAAAGACCTTGTCACGATAAAGCGTGAAAGAGTTCCGCTTTGTTCTATCAGTATTTTATAAAAAGAAGGTGAGAAGCTTGGATGTTAAGAATATTGTTCAAAAAATGAATCTGGAAGAAAAATGTTATCTGCTCTCTGGCAAGGATTTTTGGCAGACTCGTTCTGTAGAACGAGTGGGAATCTCGAGTGTGACGCTTTCTGACGGGCCTCATGGAATCCGGAAACAGGAGGGGGCAAGCGACCAATTGGGATTAAACGGCAGTGTGCCGGCTACTTGTTTTCCTACAGCAGCGACGATTGCCAATAGTTGGGATCCGGAACTTGGGGAGGAAATTGGAACTTACCTTGGGACAGAGGCTGCATCACAGGATGTCTGCGTCTTGCTGGGGCCGGGGCTCAATATAAAAAGAAGCCCGTTATGCGGACGTAATTTTGAATATTTTAGTGAGGATCCCTATTTGGCAGGAAAAATGGCGGCAGGGTATGTAAAGGGTATTCAATCCAAAGGCGTGGGGGCATGTCCGAAACATTTTGCTGTGAACTCACAGGAATTTCGCCGCATGGCAAGTGATTCCGTTTTGGATGAAAGGACTCTACGGGAAATCTATCTGACTGGCTTTGAGATTGTAGTCAAAGAGGCAAAGCCTAAGTCAATCATGTCATCTTATAATCGCGTGAACGGCGTTTATGCCAATGAAAATGAACATCTTCTTCAGGAAATTCTCAGGAATGAATGGGGTTTTGACGGTTTTGTGGTATCAGACTGGGGAGCTTCCAATGACCATACAGAAGGGGTGGCCGCTGGTTCCCACTTAGAGATGCCCACCACAGGGGGAGATTCTGATGAAGAATTGCTCAGCGCCGTAAAGAGTGGAAAACTGGATGAGAAGCTGTTAGATCAACGGGTGGAGGAACTTCTGAGTGCAATCCTGTCTTTGCGTGAAGCGGTTGATAAGAACAAGGGAAAGAGGTTTGATATTGAAAAGCATCATGCCATGGCCAGGAAAGCAGCGGAACAAAGCATTGTTCTTCTAAAGAATGAAAATCATATTCTTCCTCTTAAGGAAGGAAAAAAGGTGGCGGTTGTCGGTGATTTTGCGAAAACACCCCGGTATCAGGGAGCTGGTTCCTCTGTTGTGAATCCCACAAGGTTGGATTCTACGATGGATGTAATAGGAAATTTCCCCATAGAATTCTTAGGATTTGCAGCAGGGTACCGACGAACAGGAGAGGCAGATGCTGGGCTTGTGAAGGAAGCATCAGAGCTTGCAGCAAGGGCAGATGTTGTGCTTTTATATATTGGGCTGGATGAAATATCAGAGTCTGAAGGGTTAGATCGTTCGCATATGAGGATTCCAGACAACCAGATAAAATTGCTTGAAAAAATAGCGTCAGTAAATCGGCATGTAGTTGCGGTGCTTTCCGGCGGCTCTTCAATAGAAATGCCTTGGATTAATAAATGTGAAGCTGTTGTGCATGGATATTTAAGCGGACAGGCGGGCGCGGCAGCTATGCTGAATGTCATTATTGGAAAGGTAAACCCATCTGGGAAGCTAAATGAGACATATCCGCTAAAATATGAGGATATTCCATCTGCTTCGTATTTTCCAGCTAAGGAACGCAGTGCAGAGTATAGGGAAGGATTGTATGTAGGTTACCGGTATTTTGAAACAGTAGGGAAACCAGTCCTGTTTCCTTTTGGATTTGGACTAAGTTACACAACCTTTCGCTATAGTAATCTGAAATTAAGTGAAAAAAAGGCAGTTTTTGATCTTACAAATACAGGGGACAGGGATGGCGCGGAAGTAGCGCAGCTATATATTAGTGCAAAATGTGATGGAGTATACCGTCCGAGGAAGGAACTGAAAGGTTTTCGTAAAATATTTTTAAATGCCGGTGAAACAAGGACGGTGGAGATTCCCTTAAATAGGGATGCATTCCGTTATTTTAACGTGAAGACAAACCAGTTTGAAATTGAAAGTGGAAAATATGAAATCTTAATTGGAGCCAGTGCAACAGATATCCGGCTGTCTGGGACGGTAGATGTGGTTGGAACAAATGCGCCTCTTCCCTATGATATGGCACAGCTTAGGAATTATGCATCTGGAGATATTACGCATATATCAGATAAAGAATTTGAAACACTATTAGGGCATAAAATACCGAATGGACATTGGAGCGGAAAGCTGGACCGGAATGATGCAATCTGTCAGATGTATTATGCGAAAAGCGCTCCGGCAAGGCTGGTATATAAGATTATGACAAAGATACTCAATAATAGCATGGCAAAGGGGAAGCCGGATTTGAATATTATGTTTATTTATAACATGCCTTTCAGGGCTATTGGAAAGATGGCAGGCGGTATGTGCAGCCAGGAGATGGTGGATGGGATTATGAGGATTGTAAACGGCCACTTCTTCAGAGGGCTGGGTCAGGTAATTGGCGGATTTTTCCGTCAGCGCAAGGTCATGAAAAAAGCGAATAAAATGAAGTAGCGTGCAGTTGGAGGTGGAACTCATGAAAGAAAATGCATTTGCAAAATGGTGGTCAGGATTTTCAGGGAAGCATCCTGGGGCGGCCAAGTGGATTCGGGAAGGAGGCCTGTTTTTCCTGTTCAGCAATCTGGTGACAGTATGGCAGTATATCCTAATCCAGTTCTTGCCAGGCGCTTTTTCGGCTTATAAAAATGTGGAATGGATGTGGCCGGGTATCCAAATGGAGTTATTTGGGGCGTCCTTTACATTCAATGTTCTTGGATACAGCGTGGCAGATGGGGGGCTTGCGTATTTCATCGGATATCTGATTGCAACCTTTACGGCCCAATGCATCAATTTCCCATTGCAGAGGAATATCACTTTCCGAAGCCATGGGAAGATTCCGCCGCAGATTGTTGGGTATTTTTTCGGTTGGATAGGAGTGACCCTGGTGGTAAACTCTATCAACAGCATTTGGGTAGGGGTGGCTGGAACGCTGGGTGTGCCAGATTTTATTTACAATATTATTACAACAGTCCTGACTGGTGGGGTGTCTATGGTGATCTTTTTTGTTGTCAATAAGATTATCTTCCCGGAGGGAGAAGGAAACTCTTAAGTTTACATATTACTCCGCCGGAGTAATAGCTATTTTGGAAAATAATTTGTGACGTTATATTACAGGAATAGAAAAAGAAGCTGCTGGGAAACATAGGTTTTTGTAATTTATGGAATAAGTTTTTTTAAACGGTATCCATGAGTTGTACAAAAAGAAGATTTCCTGGCAGCCTCTTTTGTATAATGACAGAGAAATTAAATTCAGCAAAGAGTAAGACAGTAAGGTTTATGCTTTTGCTTTTTGTATTGCGTCTGTAAGGACAGGCAGAACCTCAAACAAATCCCCTACAATTCCGTAATCCGCAACACCGAAAATAGGTGCGTCTGGGTCTTTGTTGATGGCAATGATATGGTCAGAGCTGCTCATACCTGCCAGGTGCTGGATAGCGCCAGATATTCCACAGGCGATATAAAGCTTCGGGCCAACGGTTTTGCCAGTTTGTCCTACCTGATGTGCATGGGGAATCCATCCGGCATCAACGGCGGCACGGGATGCCCCTACAGTAGCTCCAAGAGCTTCAGCCAATGCGCGGATTGGTGCGAAGCCTTCTGGCCCTTTTACCCCGCGTCCGCCAGAAACAATAATCTGGGCGCCTTCTAAATCTACAGACTCTGCATCCAGTTCCCGGATGAGCTCCACAATCTGAGTGCGGATATCTTCGGATGGAATGGAAATATCTTCTCGGATGACTTTTGCGTCTTTTTCCGCAGGTTCTGCCATTTTGAATACGCCTGGGCGTACAGTTCCCATCTGTGGACGGTGTTCTGGGCACATAATCGTTGCCATTAAGTTGCCGCCGAAGGCAGGACGGGTCCAAGCCACATTTCCAGTTTCTTCATCAATATCAAGAGCAGTGCAATCGGCAGTCAGGCCAGTGTGAAGACGGCAGGCAATCCTGGGGCCTAAGTCCCGGCCATTGTTGGTTGCACCAATTAACATGCTGGTGGGGCCGTATTTTTCCACCAGCTTTGTGATGGCAATGGTATAGGCATCTGTGGAATAGTCTTTGTATTCTTCCCCGTCCACTGCGATGATGGTATCTGCGCCATAGCGAGAAGCAGCTTCGATCGATGCGTCAATGTGAGAGCCAATGACAACAGCCACCAGCTCGCCGCCTTGCTTTTTTGCCATATCTTTGCCGGGGTTTAAAAGTTCAAGGCCGACTTTTTTCGGTGAGCCGTCCTCTTTCGTTTCAATAAATACCCAAAGGTCTTTGCTTTTGACTTCCATGGTATGATTCCTCCTTATATTAAGCCATTGTCATTCATCAGTGAAAACAGCTTCATGGCGCTTGCAGAAGCGGTATCCTCCTGGATAACCACGCCGCCGCTTTTTCTTGGTGGAACAAAAGTGGCTTTTACTTTTGTGGGGGAGCCTTTTAAACCAGCTTGCTCCAGGTTAATTTCTGTCAGGTCAGAAGCGGTAATGTCAGGGATTTGGGCGCGATTCGCGGCCATTTTCCGCTTCAATGTGGGATATCTTGGATCCCAGGAAGGTTTGGTATAAGTAACCAGACAGGGCATGGAAGCGGTGATCACCTGTACACCTTCTTCTACTTCTTTTTTTACAATGACTTTGCCATTTTCTACAGAGGCTTCCAGTCCGTATGTAATCTGTGGGAGACCTAAATGTTCTGCAATCTCAGGACCAACCTGGGCAGTGTCGCCGTCGATTGCCTGTTTTCCACAGAAAATCAGATCAAAATTACCTTCCAGGGTTTCTATATGACGAATGGCCTGGGAAAGAATGTAACTGGTAGCTAATGTATCAGATCCGCCAAAAGCACGGTCTGTAAGAAGATATGCCCGGTCAGCAGCAATGGCAAGGCATTCCTTTAGGGCGTTTTTGGCCTGTGCCGGCCCCATGGATAGAACTACGATTTTTGTGTCGGGATCGTTGTCTTTGATGCGTGCAGCGGCTTCCAGCGCATAACCGTCAAAGGGATTGACGATGGAGGGAACGCCCTCACGGATCAGTGTATTTTTTACTGGATCAATTTTGATCTCAGTGGTATCAGGCACTTGTTTGATGCATACAAGTATGTTCATTGTTATTCCTCCTGGTTTAGAAGATTCTTTTTGATTTTCCCGGTTGCAGTTCGTGGAAATTCTGTTACGAATGCAAGCTGGGTAGGAACTTTAAAGTAAGCAAGATGTTCTTCGCAATAGCGAATGATATTTTCTTTGCTAAGGGTTGCCCCTTCTTTAAGCTGTATAAAAGCTTTGACGGCCTGACCACGGATAGAGTCTGGTACGCCGACTACTGCGGCATCTGCAATTAAGGGGTGGGAAGTGAGGGTACATTCCACTTCTGTGCAGCTAATATTTTCACCTGCGCGCTTGATGATGTGACCACAGCGCCCAAGGAAAAAGAGCCAGCCTTCTTCATCCAGATAGCCCCAGTCGCCGGAATGCAGCCAGCCTTCTTTGTCCAGAAGCCGGTTGGTTGCTTCCCTATCCTGATAATATCCCTTTACCAGAGAGCGTCCAGGGATACCATATACACAAATTTCCCCTTCGGTTCCTGGGGGAAGGGTGTTTCCCTTTTCATCTATGATTTTAATTCCATAGGAAAGGGCAGGACGTCCAACCGATGGCCAGTGCTGGTCTCCCCAGGGTGGGACACAGGTTACAGCAGATACTGTTTCCGTCATACCATAGGAATTTAAAAGCCTTACATGAAAACGCTCTTCAAAAGCTTCCTTTTCTTCTATACTTAGGCCCATGGAGAAGTAAACTTGTTTCAGACAGTGATCTTTTTCCCATGGCTGGACAGGCTGCATCAGCATAGTTCGATTCATGATGGACATGGTATCTGTAAAGTCTGCCTTGTGTTCATAAATTTGCCGCCAAAACCGTCTTGCACTATAATGTTCGACCATAATTAATGTACTTCCAGTGCAGATCACGGGAGCTGCAGCCATTTCCTGAAAATCCATATGATAGCAGGGCATGGCAGTCAAGAACCGATCCCCAGTACGCATACAGATTTGTTCCGCATGGAGCAGCCCGCCGTAAATTACATTGCAGTGGGTGTAAATGACGCCTTTGGGATGCTGGGTGGTACCGGAGGTAAACAGGATGACAGCGGTATCTTCGGAGCATACCTCAACCTGTTTTTTTAAAATATCCGGCTGGGATTCCATGGCAGATGTCAAAGACAAAATTCTTGGATCCTCAGATTCTCCGCCTGCCAAAAGCAGTGTCTGCAATTGAAATTCATCAAAATGCTTTCGGTAAATTTCAATGGAGCACGGTTCCGCAATCAAATGGGAGATGTTGCATTTCTTCATGATATAGCTACATTCCCTGGCTTGAAAATGCTCGTTGATAGGGACAGAGATTGCACCGATTTGGGCAATTGCCAGCCAACAGACCAGGTATTCCGGCCGGTTGTGCAGGTGAAGCGCCACAAATTCACCCTTTTGGATTCCCAGGCTCAAAAGCAGGTTGGCTGTCTGCTTCACCTTTCGGTCAAATTCCTGGTAAGTGTAAGAACTTATTTCATCCTGTACAGAAATATATTTCAAAAAAAGATTTTTCCCATAAATTTTTACAGTTTCATTCCATTGGCTTTTTAAGGTACGGTTTCCTACAATATCTGCTATCATGATGGCACTCCTTTATGATTGCTGGACAGGATTATGAGAGCTTCTCAATCAAAGACGGTAGGATTTTATACATGTCGCCTACCAGTCCAAAGTCGGCATTTTTGAAAATCGGCGCTGCTTTATCTTTGTTGATGGCAACGATGACCTTTGATTTGTTGATGCCGCCAATATGCTGCACCTGTCCAGATAGACCCAATACGACGATTAATTCTGGCTTCACTTGCACACCAGTAATTCCCATATAGCATGCCTTAGGCATCCATTTATTATTTTCGGCAACTGGACGGGAACATCCAACCTCTGCATCCAAGACTTTTGCCAGGTTCCGGCAGATTTCCAGATCCTCTTTAGCAGCAAGGCCACGGCCTACGTCTACAATACGCTTTGCAGCAACTAGGTTTACAGTACCCTCTTTTTTCTCATTGCGAGAAATTCTATGGATTGGCTCAGCGGGAGCTCCTGCAATTGGAAGAACTTCAGCATTCCCAGAAACCTCAGCAGGGGAATCAAAGATACCAGAGGAAATGGTGATGACGCCATAAGGTGTGGTAAAGCTTTCCTTCCGCTGTGCCGTTCCGCCATATACAACGCGACGGCAGGAGATGGTATCGTTTTCTACGGATAATTCGTTTACGCTGCCCAGCACAGCAGTATCCAAGTAAACAGAAAGCTTTCCAGCAAGACAGCGGCCGCGAATGCTATTGTTGACCATTACGATGGCCTGGGGCTGTTCTTTTACCATAGCAGCAATTGGTGTGGCATAATCCTCTGGCGCCCCTGCCTCAGAAACCGGACAGAATACGATTTTGTCAGCGCCGCAGGATGCATGTTCTTTTGCAGCAGCCTCGTCGCCAAACACAACAGCAGTAACGGAATCTGCGAGATTTTTTGCTCCTGCACAGAATTCAGGCAGGACAGCATAGTTGTCAGTTACAATAAAAACAGACTGAATTGCCATAATGAATATCCTCCTCTACTTAAAATCCTTCTTTTCTCAGGAATGAAACCAGTGCGTCTACTGCTTCTTCGTTGTCGCCCTCTATGATTTCCTGGCGGCGTTCTTGTTGTTCTGGAGCAAGCTGTTCTACTGTGTTGGCAGAAGCTGTGATTTCTGCGTCAATGGAAAGTACATTCACAGGTTTCTTTCCTGCTTTCATGATTTCCCGCATGCTTGGAACTGCAGGTACGTTAATCTCTGAGGAAACAGACAGTACAGCGGGGAGGGGAACTTCCAGTATTTCTACTTCTTCTTCTAAGGTTCGTTCCACTTCCAGGGTATGTTCAGAAGAAAATTTGATACCAGTAACATTGTTGACCACTGGGATATCTAAAATTGTACCAGCCTGAATACCTACTTCCTGGAGGTATAAGTCGCTGGAGCCTGCGCCGCATAATACCACATCATAAGAGCCGATTGCTTTTAAAGCGCCAGCAATTGCCTTTGCCGTTTGTAAAGAATCAGAAAATTCATGTGTGTCATCAATCACAAGGTTTAGTTCATCTGCACCGCGGGATAAAATATCCTTGCGGATTTTAGAATTTTCCAGAAAATTGCTGGGACCAATCGAAAGTGCAGTCATGCTTCCGCCACTTTCTGCTGCCAGTGTCTTTCCGCTCTCCAATGCGTTCAGGTCGTACTGGCTAATTTTCAGTGATGCTTCTGCCATTGCAAGGGTCCGGTCTGGCAGAACTGTAATTTCTTCTTCGTTTGGAACAATTTTACAACATGCAATGATTTTCATATACCTGTTCTTCCTTTCCTGTTTGATATTTTTCTTCTCAGAGTGAGAGTGAAATGCTATACATTTTCGGAAACTTTCACGAAAAAGTATATTTGATGTTTTTATCATAATCAATGGACCGGATTTTGTCAATGGCTGAATTTTAAGAAAGCTGAAAAAATATGGTTTTGTCATGAATAAAACAGCATTTTGCAAAATTCATAAATTAGGTAGAAAAAATATGCTTGTACAATTTTAACAAATTTTATGATAAAATATTGTCTGATTTTGTGATTTGACTTAGGAAACCGGAACGTGTTATACTCCCTACAAACAGTAGGCAATAGGATTTATTTTTTTTAACTGTCAATTTTCACGTAAAAGTAAACAGAAGGGAGACAAAACTATGAAGCCACTTTGTTCATTGAAAGTGTTGGATCTTACGGATGGCAACCCGTATGCTGCCAGCATGTTTGCTGATTATGGAGCACAAGTGCTTAAAATTGAAAATCCTCATGGTGGAGATAGCATCCGCAAACGTGGAGCTATGGATGAGGAAGAAGGAATTTACCAGGCTTTTTACAATCGAGGGAAGAAGAGTATGACCCTGGATATCCAAAAAAGGGCTGGACAGGATGTGCTGAAACGTCTGGTTTCTCAGTTTGACATGCTGGTGGTAAACAAGTCAGAAGAACAGATGGAAAAGCTGGGGTTAGGGTATGAAGCATTAAAAGCACAGAATCAAAGGTTGATTTATGGTGTGCTTACCCCTTATGGAGAATCTGGTCCCTGGAAGGATATGCCAGATTATGATTTACTGATCAATTCTAGATCTGGTTTACAGGAAAAAACAGGTTTCCCAGAACGTCCCACCAAGTTTGGCTTTCCGCTGGCTTATATTTACAGTAGCTGGCATTTGAGTGCAGGAATGTTAGCAGCTTATCTGAATGCACAGGAAACAGGAGAAGGCATGAAAGTGTCGGTCAGTGTATGGCATACCATGGTTTCCTTGGATGATACCTTTGTGGAAGGGCTTCTGGGTATGAACACATTGCCAAAGCGAATTGGAAACGGGTTCCCAACAACGAATCCTACCGATACATTCCGGTGCAAGGATGGATGGTTCTCTTTGAGTATTGGGAGTGATACCCAATGGATCAGCTTTGCGAAATGTGCAGGGAAGGATGTGTGGGCGGAGGATCCGCGTTATGCTCATGATCCAGCGCGTTCCATGGAGAATTATTTCGGGGACTTAGACCAGCAGCTTCGGGATTATTTTGCTACGATTACCATCGAAGAGGCAGATATGATATGCCGGGAGGCAATGGTACCAGGCGGTCCCTGTAATACCTTCCAGGAATTAGTAAATGATGCTCAGGTAGCAGATCGGAATATGCTGATTCATATCAACGATCCAAAGGCAGGGGATACGTTGCAGATTGGAAAAGCTGCAAAGTTTACTGGAGATACAGAGGAAGACAATGTAATTGCTCCAGCGCCAGCTTTAGGGGCAGACACACAGGACTGTCTTGCAGAGCTTGGCATTTCTCAGGAACAAATGGAGCACATGAAGGCAGAAGGCATAATCTAAGGCTAGAAAGGAGATAGGAAAATGGCCAAATGGGAATCAAAAGGCGTATTTAAAGGTATGAAGGTACTGGATTTCACCATTGCCCTGGCTGGTGTATATACAGCTTGGCAGTTTGCAGACCTGGGTGCAGAAGTGTGGAAGGTAGAACGCTACAATGCCGGGGATCAGTCCAGAACATGGGACCCCTTTGTAAATGGGATGAGCACCTTATATTGTGCGTACAATAAAAATAAACAGAGCATAGAGCTGGATCTTTCCTCTCAAGAGGGAAAAGAGGTTATTTACCGGATGGTAAAAGAAGCAGATGTAGTCCTGGAAAATTTCAAGAGCGGCTCAATTGATCGTCTGGGCTTAGGGTATGACAAGTTAAAAGAGATCAACCCAAAAATCGTATTTATGTCTTTGAGTGGGTTTGGCGCAAGCGGTCCTTTGATGAAATATCCATGTTATGACGCCATTGCAGCGGCAAGAGGCGGTTTTGCAGCCAGCAATGGGGAACCAGACGGTGCGCCTATGAAGGCTGGGAATGCAAATTGTGATACATTGACTGGAATTTATGGGTTTAACGCCGTATTGATGGCATTGATTGAAGCACGCAGAACAGGAAAGGGATGCAGGATTGATGTGGGCATGTCGGATGTGGTTATGATTTCCTGTGCGGAAACGCTGATGGATTATGGAAAATATGGGAAAGCACAGTCCCGCTTTGGCAACCATGACAGATTTGTTGCTCCATATGGTATCTTTGAGGCGCGGGATGGCTGGGTATCCATCATTGCAGACAGTCAGGAACGGTGGCAGAGCCTAAAAGAAGTTTTAAGCCTTCCAGATGACCCACGTTTTGAGGATCATGCAGGGCGTATTGCAAACAGGGAGGCGTTGGCAGAACAGATAGAAGCTGTGACCCGTACCATGTTCCGTAAGGAAGTGGAGGAAAAGCTTTTGGCAGTAGATGTACCAGCATCTGAAATACTTCCCTTTATCGAGGCTTATACATCTGACCATGCAAATCAGACAGAGGCAACCTCGTTTGCATGGCAGGATAAGATTGGAACGATTCGTTTTTATAATAATCCGATTCGGTTCAACAATGAGGTCTGCCCGATTCATAGGGGTTCTCCGTTGCTTGGACAGGACACCAGAGATATTTTGGCATCCGTTGGATACACTGAAGGGGAAATCCAAAAGCTAATAGATGATGGAGTAGCAGGCGAGCATATGTTTTAGCCATATAAGTAAAAATCCAAAAGCAAATTAGGGCATGCCCCGTAGCTTGCTTTGGAGTATTTGGTTAGGGAGAGCAGGAGGGCAGCATGCAGATACAACAGTTTGTGCTAGGGATGTTTCAGACAAATTGCTATATTATAACAGGTCAGGAAAAAGGGAAGTGTGTTCTCATTGATCCGGCAGATAATGCAAAAGAATTGATCAGCTACATGGAAAGAAAAAAGCTGACGCCAGAGGCTGCGCTTCTGACCCATGGTCACTATGATCATTTTCTGGCAGTACCAAAATTACAAGAGCGTTGGCCGTATCTCCCTGTGTATTGTCATCCCTTAGACTGTCCGAAGGAGCTGGAAGAGCATGATATGGGAATGGTTTTTCCTACAGTCACAGCTTTTGAAAATGTCAAGGAGCTAAAGGAGGGACAGGGATTAAATCTTGCAGGTATTGTGTTTGAGGTAATTCACACTCCAGGACATACGCCTGGGTCAGTGACATTTCTGACAGAAAACTGCATGTTTACAGGAGATACCTTATTCTGCGGCAGCATCGGGCGGACAGATTTTCCAGGGGGCAGCATGAAACAAATAGGGGCGTCACTGAAACGGCTGGCCGCTATGCCAGGCGATTGGATGGTTTATCCGGGGCATGAGGACATTACAAAGCTGGAAATAGAACGAAGGTCAAATCCTTATTTGGGAAATTTATAAAAAGCAGGAGGTAAGAGATGGAAAATAAGAAAGTGCTTACAGAGTTAAAAGATGGTGTATTGATTGTAACAATTAACAGAAATGAGAGAAGGAATGCCATTGATCCAGAGACATCTGCCATGATGGAGGAAATATTGAATCATGCGGAGAAGGATAATGAGGTAGGATGCATCATTATCACAGGGGCAGGAGAGAAGAGCTTCTGTGCAGGGGAAGATTTGAGCGCTTATGATGAAAACGGCGGATGCCAGACAATTATGGAGCATGGATTTGCAGGAATTACAGAGCGTGTCAGCGCAAAGCCAATCATCTGTGCTGCAAACGGCACAGCAGTAGCAGGAGGATTGGAAATTGCAGTATCCTGTGACCTGATTGTGGCGGCAGATCATGCCAGGTTTGGACTTTCTGAGGTGAAGGTAGGACTTCTTGCAACCAGTGGCGGCTTAATTCGTTTGCCGAAGCTGATTCCCCAGAAAATTGCGGCTGAGATGTGTTTAACTGGAAAGTTAATCTCTGCACAGCGGGCGTATGAAGTAGGGCTGGTAAATTATGTGGTTCCAGCAGATCAGGTGATGGATAAAGCAATGGAGCTGGCACAGACAATTGCGAAAAATGCGCCAATTTCCCTTCGTCTTACAAAAGAGATTTTCCACATTGCACCTCAGGTATCCCAGGAAGATGCACAGCGGTTCTGCAACCGTTGCTGGGATTATATTGAGAAAACGGAGGATGCCACAGAAGGACCAAGAGCATTCTTGGAGAAACGTCAACCAAACTGGCAGGGAAAATAAACAGGTAGGATTGATAGAAAAATAAAAGAAAAACTGGCGGAAAAAGGCTGTTCTGTCAGAAAAATAATAAAATGATTAAGGAGGAAATTTTTATGGATTTCAGAATTACAGAGGAACAGGAATTGATGGTACAGGCAATTGAAGAGGCATTGACACGTGAGAATCTGGAAAGTTATTTTCAGGATTGTGACAAGAATCATGAGCATCCAGAAAAGTTCTGGGATATTTTGAAGGAGCTGGGCTGCTTTAGCATGTTCCTGCCAGAAGAAGCAGGTGGAGACGGCGAAGGAGCAGTTACCATGTTTTTGGTTATGGAGGCTCTTGGAAGATGCGGCGCTCCAGTATACTTGTTCTGGGATCATGTAAAGGCAGACGCTCTTTTGGAAAACGGAACCAAAGAGCAGATTGAGAAATTTATGCCGCTGTTTTTTGAAGGACATCCAGCTTATTCTCAGGGATTCTCAGAGCCCACTGCTGGTACAGATTTATCCAGCAACACAATTTTGACTACATATACCAGAAAAAATGGAAAGGTTTATATCAATGGACATAAGCATTTTATTTCTGGCGCACAGGGAAGCGATTACTGTCTGACTCTGGCAAAGAATAGTGAGAATCCAGAACAGCTTACACTGTGGTTCGTACCAACCAATGTACCAGAATGTAAGAAAGAGCCAATGGAGACCATGGGACTTCATATGGAAAATGTAAATGATATTTGGTTTGACAATGTGGAAATCGAAGAAAAAGATATGTTCAGTACCGAGGGAAATGGCTTGTTGGCTACTTCCAAGGGATTTGACTATGAACGTCTTATTGATGCATTCAACGCATATGGACAGGCGCTTTGCGCATATGAAGATGCATGTCGTTATGCAAACCAGAGAATCGCATTTGGAAAAGAAATCGGAAAGCTTCAGTTGATCCAGAATCACATTATGGAAATGGCTATGCGGATTTATTCTATGCGTGATATGCTTCTTCACTTTGCATGGAATAAGGATAACGATATGTTAAAGCGTGAAGAGGCTTCGATTGCAAAGCAGTACTGCTCTGAAGCAGCAAATGAGGTTGTGGATCATGCAATGCAGGTAATGGCAGGAATCGGATTCTGTGGAAGCCGTGTGAGCCGTATTTATCGTGATTTGCGCATTACGCGTATTTCCGGTGGTACTGGGGAAATCCAGACAGTAATTGCAAGCAAACAGATTCTTAGAAGATATAAATAGGAAACAGACAAATTCAGGGCGTTTTCACTATACAGGAGGTTATTATGGAATTCAAATTAAATGATGAACAGGAATTATTGCGCGACACGATTCGTGAATTTACAGAAAATGAAATTGCACCTATTGCAGCAGAGCTTGATGAAAACGAACGTTTTCCAGAAGAATTAATTCCAATGCTGGCAGATATTGGCGTAATGGGAATTCCAATTCCAGAGGAATACGGCGGAGTAGGAATGGGTAACTTAGATTATGTGCTGGCAGTGGAAGAGATTTCAAAAGCCTGCGCAAGCACAGGAGTTACAGTTTCTGCCCACACATCCCTTTGCTGCTGGCCGATTCTTGCATTTGGAACAGAGGAACAGAAACAGAAATATTTGCCAGATTTGGCAACAGGACAAAAGCTTGGGGCATTCGGTTTGACAGAGCCCAATGCTGGTACGGACGCAGCAATGCAGGCTACCACAGCAGAGGATCAGGGAGACCATTATCTTCTCAATGGAAGTAAGATTTTTATTACCAACGGTTCCTATGCAGATATTTATGTGATTTTTGCAATGACAGACAAAAGCGCAGGAAACAAAGGAATCAGTGCATTTATTTTAGAAAAGGGCATGGAAGGATTTACCTTTGGAAGCAAGGAACGTAAGATGGGCATCCGGGGCTCTGCTACATATGAATTGGTGTTTGATAATGTTAAGGTGCCAAAGGAAAACCTCCTTGGAGAGGTTGGAAAAGGGTTTAAGATTGCAATGGCAACCTTAGATGGTGGACGTATTGGAATTGCTGCCCAGGCCCTTGGGATTGCCCAGGGTGCGTTGGATGCCGCTGCTGCCTATGTAAAAGAACGTATTCAGTTTGGCCGGCCTATCTCAGCATTCCAGAATACCCAGTTTACCCTTGCAGATATGAAAACCAGAGTAGAAGCTGCTCGTTTACTGGTATATCGCGCAGCATCCAAGAAGGATGAAGGGGAAAAATATTCTGCAGAAGCAGCTATGGCAAAATTATTTGCATCAGAAGCGGCAAGAGATGTTACCTGCAAGGCAGTTCAGCTTTTCGGAGGATATGGCTATACCCGTGAATATCCAGTAGAACGGATGATGCGTGATGCTAAAATTACAGAAATCTACGAAGGAACCAGTGAAGTGCAGAGAATGGTAATTGCTGCAGATATGGGCATTAAGTAAAGGATAAAGGAGGAAGGCTATGGGTGAAATTATTTTTTCAATCTGTATTGGAGGCTTTCTAGTGATATCAGGAATTGCCATGAACCTGATTCTTAGACATGAGGAAAAGAAAAATAATATCAGATAGCATGGCTTCCTGAATAGAATACTGCCTGGCGAAATGACGCATGAGGGAAGAGGTTGTGATTTGCGCCAGGCAGGGCTAGTGTGCGGCCCAAGAGCGGAGGTGAGGATGTGAACATATTTTTAATTGGAGTGATTGTCAGCATCATCGTATATCTGGTGGTGGGCCTATATGCTGGCCGCCAGGTCAAGGATGTAAATGACTACTATGTTAGTGGCAGAAACGCGCCGACACTTCTGATATCAGGAACACTGTTTGCTTCTATGCTGTCGGTGAATGGATTTATGGGAGATCAAGGCTGGTGTTATACAGGAAATATCACATCATTGGTGTTTTTGAATGCACTCTGTGCCTGTGGATATGTATTTGGACCTCTGGTGTTTGGGCGTTATCTGAGACGTTCAGAATGTACTACAATGCCGGAATACTTTGGTATGCGGTATAAAGATATGAAAATCCGTCGGATAGCTGCGATTATTACTATTGTGTCGCTGACCGCTTATCTTTTGGCCTGTATTACAGGCGTTGGTATCTTAATGCAGGAGCTGACTGGTTTTTCTTATGAAGCCTGCCTCCTGCTGGCCTGGGGGTGCTTTACCGCATTTACTTTTTATTCTGGGTCAAAAGGGGTGGTGCTTACAGATACCATCATGTTTCTAGTTTTTTTGTTTGCAGCAATCCTTTCTGGACCTGTGATTTTTAAGGCCCAGGGTGGGGTTTCACAATTGCTTGCAAATCTGATGAATAACCCGGCACTGCCGGAGGGTCTTTTAGATTTTCATGGAAATATTGCTGGAACAGGGGCAGAAGATGTGTTTGGAGCAATGATGTATGCAGTGACGATGGGGATTATCTGGTTTATTACTGTAGCAGTTTCTCCTTGGCAGGCAGGAAGAAATCTAATGGCCAAGAGTGAACATGTTACCTTCCGGTCAGGGGTGATTGCAGCAATCTGTACCGTGATTTTCCTTATGTATCTGAACTTGCAGTCAGTAGCTGTGCTGAACTTGAACGGAGCTTTGGAGGATCCTCAGAGGGTTTTAATTTGGGCATCCTTTGAGATATTACCGAAACTTCTTGGCACCTTGCTGTTGGCTGGTATTATGGCAGCAGGTCTCTCCAGCGCATCTACGTTTCTGTCGGTGATTGGGTTTTCCATGACTTCTGATATTATAAAAAAAGATTTCAAGGATGAAAAGGAACAGCTTGGCTTTAGCCGTATGATTATGCTTGTGGTAGGCATCATTGCCTTAGCGCTGGCATATATGGGATTGGGTGGAATCCGCATCATTTCGTGGTTTGCATCTACGATCATTGCAGCTAGCTGGGTAGTTCCAGGAGTGGGCAGTATCATAAGCCCAAAATTATCTGCAACAGGCGCTCGTTGGTCTATGATTGCCGGATTTTTGGGATTTATGGTCACGAAATGTTTGGTAGGCTTTGGAGTACAGCCCTTTGCATCTGTGTTTATCAATTTCCTAGATCCATTTTTTGTCGGACTATATCTCAGTATCCTTTTTGCAGTGGCAGGAAGCAAGCTTTATCCGGTCAGGAAGGAAGAAAAGGAGTGCAGAGAAGAGCTGTTGATACTGCCAGAATCAGAAAAGAAGGCGTCGGAATACAGACGTGATCGGTACTATGGGTATCTCTTAATTGCTGTTGGAATTGCAACTACGTGTTTTCTGTTGTTTGGCTGGGCATTGCCCTATAATGGTTTGTTGTGATGAAAAAGGATTCAAGATTTTTAAGAAGCTGGTGCTGCTTGTTAGGAGGCAACCTGTTGTATGCATTGTCTCTTGCATTGTTTTTAACTGGAAATAATATTGCGGCAGGAGGGCTTGCAGGGATTGCAGTGGTATTATGCAGCTTTCTGCCCCTTGGAGTTGGAATGCTGACCTTGGTTATGAATATTCCAATTCTTGTGAGCGCTGTTGTAATCAAAGGATGGCGTTATACCATAGGTACAATTGTTGCAGCGTTTTTGTATTCTTTTACAGTAGAGATACTTGACCGGATGCTGCCCACATTGACCAATGAGCCGTTGGTAGCGGCTATCTTTGGCGGTGTGCTTTATGGGATCGGTATGACGTTGCTTACAATTGGCAATGTATCAGTAGGTGGTACAGATCTTTTGTGCCGCCTGCTGAATGAAAAGATACCATCGTTAAGCGTTGCAAGGCTGAGTCTTTTTATCGATGGTGGCATTGTGGCATTGGCGATTTTGGTTTTTGGAAATGTGGAAGTAGGGCTGTATGCCATTGTTACTATATTTGTCTGTTCTATGGTGGCAGACCGGGTACTTCTTGGAATTGGCCGCGGAAGTATCTGCCTGGTGGTTACCAGTAAGGATGCAAAGGAAATTGCAGACCCTCTGATGGAACATATGGGAAGGGCTGTGACCAGATGGGGCGGCAATGGTATGTATACTGGGGAAGAACGGAATATTTTGATGGTGGCAGTCCGTCCACGAGAAGTATTTGAGGTAAAGATACTTTTGAAGGAATTGGATCCGGAGGCATTTGTGGTGGTGGTTCCAGCAAATGAATTAATCGGGGGACATTTTAGCAGCAGTAAATAAATTGAGGAGGAAGGCAATGCGAAGCATTTTAAGAATGCCTTCCGACGAGTTGCCGCCGAGCGAAGGCGAGGGGGCGTTACCTTAAAGAAGGAGGAAGGCAATGCGAAGCATTTTAAGGATGCCTTCCGAAAAGAAGGAGGAGAAAAATGGCTAAGACAAAAAGCAGTGGAAAAATTATTACACTTATCTTGATGATGTTGTCTTTAAACACCATCTATGTATTACCATATTTGATGTATACTTATTATACTCCCCTGCAGGAGGCTATGAATCTGATTGGACAGGATGCAGCTTATGGAAAACTGCTGAATATATACGGGATTGCAAATGTGGTCTTATATCTGCCGGGCGGATGGATTGCAGATAAATTTGATGCGAAAAAGTTACTGGTTATATCCATGATTGGTACGGGAGCTTTGGGATTGTGGGAGGCTACCTGGCCAAGCTATACCATGCTTATGATTATTCATATCGCATGGGCATTTACTACTGTGCTTACCTATTGGTCTGCATCCATCAAATGTATCAATTTGATTGCAGGCGCCGATGAGCAGGGCAGCATGTTTGGCACCTTGGAAGCAGGACGTGGAATTGTTGGTATCGTCCTTACTTCCTTCTTCGTTGCTATTTTTACAAGATTTTCTGCAGACAGCGCAAAGGCTATGAGCTATGTGGTAGCTTCCTGTAGTATTGTTATGATCTTGGTTGGAGTTGCTATGATTTTCCTTATGCCAAAAACCAGCAGTGATGGGTCAACCAATGAGGGACTGATAGATAGTATTAAGGTAATGCTGTTTGCTTTCAAGCTTCCCATTACATATCTTTTGGCAGGCATGATTTGCGGAGCATGTGTGGCACAGGCGGGAATTTCTTATCTTGCTCCTTACTTGGCAAATGTTTGCGGCATGGACCAGAATATGACCGTCATTTTTGCAAATTATAACCGGACAGTCTGTACGCTGATTGGCGCTGGTATTTCTGCAATTGCAGCAAAGAAGATGGGGCGCTCCAGTAAGTTCATGATCTATGCAGGAATTGGTTCGATTGCAAGTTATCTCATACTGATTTTGGTTCCAGGTTCCGCTGCTATGATGTATCCCATTATGATAGTTATGATTTTCTCTACCTTATGTTATCCAGTATTCCGTGCCCTTTATTATGCAGTGATTGATGAAATTGGAACATCCAAAAACCAGGTGGGCAGTGTTATCGGTATCGCTTCTCTGATTGGCTTCCTTCCAGATACCTTCTATACATCCTTGTGCGGCGCACGGATTGAGGCAGATCCAGTGGGAGGGTATAAGTTTGTATTCATTACCTGTATGGCAGCCATGGCCCTTGGATTGGTGTGTGTAATCATTAGTGACCGATTGGTGTTAAAATACAGGGAGACGCCTGAATATAAAGAATCTTTAAAAGCAGAATAATACTATTGGCATATGTCAGTTCAATTTTTTGTTAACGGAGGGAAAACAATGTATAAATTTGAAATGCCAGAGCGCAAAGCAGACATGGAAGTAAATAAACCAGATCCTTATCCTCTTCTTTCAGAAGGAATGAAGCGTGTGGTTGATTATCAGGCAGAGCATTCTAAGAATGCTTTTGATACCAATTGTACCTGGACAGAGCTTCGGGAAAAATATATCAGAGAGCGTAAGTTTTGGAATGAGGGAGGGCCTAAGCCTCATAAAGTGGTGAATACAGAAGTGGAAGGCCCAATTGGACCGGTACCTGTGCGTATTTATTACCCGGATGATAAACCAGGCCGAAATGCCCTTGTATTTATTCATGGAGGCGGATTTACAGTGGGAAACAATGATACCCATGACCGGATGATGCGGGCAATTATGGAATCGGGAGAATGTGTAGTGATTGGGGTAGATTACCATCTGGCGCCAGAAGCAAAATTCCCAATTCCCTTGTATGAGTCTGCGGCAGTGATACGTTATTTTCATGAAAATGCAGAGAAGTATGATATTTCTCCAGAACAGATGGCAATTGGAGGAGATTCCGGTGGCGCAAATCTGGCATTAGGAGCTAATCTGTATCTGAGAGATGCATTTGGCGGCAATGATTATATTGCTGCGCTGCTTTTATATTATGGAAGCTACGGTATGTTTGACGGGTATTCCTGGAGGCTGAATGGAACAGCGTTGGATGGTATGACAAAAGCAGATATGCTAGCTTATGTCAGCTATTATCTGGAGGAGGGGATGGCGGATATGGAAAATCCCTATTTCTCTACATTAAATAATGATTTGACGTATGGTATGCCTGCAACATATCTTTGCTGCGGGGAACTAGACCCATTACTGGGAGATTCCCGGGCGCTCCATGCAATTTTAAAGAGCCATGGGGTTTGTACAAAGCTGGAAGTGATTCCTGGCGCGCTTCATGCATTTATGCATTATGGGCGTATGATGGATGAGGCAGTACATTGTTTAAGGGAAAGCGGAGAATTTTACGCATCGGTGCGTAGAGGAAAATAGAAAATTTGTGAGAGCTGCTGTATCAATGAAAATGTAAATTTTTCAGATACAGCAGTTTCATTTGTGTCTTAATTAGAAGACCAAGCTGTTATAATTCCACATAAATAGGTGGATCTGGGTCAAGAACGACTCTAAGATTCACGTCCTCACCTCTAAGCTGGGACAGTAAAAGCTTTGCGCTTTCCCTGCCTCCCCGGATAAATCCCGGCCGACTGGTGAGAATCCTAATATTAGGAATGACAGGAATGTCTGCGTCTGAGAGTAACGCAATTTTCATCTGTTTGCTCTGCCTCTGATACAATGCGGCACACAGATGCTTCACCATTACGCCCCAGCTACATATGACAGCATCGCTTTCTTCAAAAGAAATGAGATGAGGCATTACGTTTTGAACCAGAGATTGTCTGCATACATCGTCAATGAGGGGATAGCGGTCATTAGAAATAGAATGATCTGACAAGCAGGGCATTTTGCACACTTCAATGGAGGTTCCCGGGTACAGTTTCATTGCATTTTCTAATCCTGTGATACGGTAGGATTCCTGGAAAGTGGGGGCGTCTGGCTGCCAGTACAGGATTCTTCTGGTTCCTTCTCCAAACAGGCGGCATGCCACCTCAAAGGCGCCCTTTTCATAGTCGAAGCTGACACTGGCCAATCCCTCTTCATCTGGGCAACAATCGCATGCCACGAATGGAAGATTGTAATCTTCAATGTCTTTGCTACAGGATGGAGATAGTCCGTCGGAAGAAACATAGATAATACCGTCTGCCCGCCGCTGTAGTACGCTGTCAAGGTAGTAGGGGTGCTTCATATTGTCCCGTGTCTGAAAGCCGGTAAGCAGGAGACCGTATCCCTCTGCACCCAGCTCTTCTCGGATGCCTTGAAGGATGCCGCTGAAACGGCTGTGGGTAATGGATTTTTCAAGGGCCACGGTAATGCAGTGGGTACTGTCATTGCGCAAGGAACGAGCGTTTTCATTGGGAATATAGTTCAACTTTTTGGCCGCTTCTAATACCTTCTTTCTGGTCTTGTCTGAAATTTTTTGATTTGGGTTTTTATTTAAGACATAGGAAACGGTGGTGTGTGAAACGCCAGCAGCCGCTGCAATATCTTTAATGGTTGTTCTTTGCATGGTTCTTAATATCCTTTGCTCCAACAGCCTCCTGGCTGTTGGAAGAGTTTTCTTTGATGATATCATTTTTTTCGGATGCTTTCAAGTTTCAAATTGATTTGGGTTTCCCTATTTTACAATTCATTGACTGGGCGATGCTGGTGGCATACCATCGAGGCAGGATGGAGAGAATAAAGGGAACAGCTCTGTATGAGAAATACCGAGATATGGGAAAGAAAAAGGATTTGATGATTGGAAGCATTGCGAATGACAGGATGTTTTATGTGATTGATAATTTTTTCATTGGAAACATCACAGATAAAGCTCTGGTAAAGAGTCTGTCTGCGCTTCAACTTGGCAAACAGTATGTGGCTGTTACGCAAAAATGCTGCGATGTGGTAAGAGTGGAAGTAGAAATTTCGCTGTCCCATCTGGAGAGGAGATTTATGAAAGACGTTGCGGAAGAGAACCGAATCAAAGGCAGCAGCCTTGCAAAGGAAATCTGAAAAAGCTATCGGCGGGAAGGTCTTTTTTTTGATGAGATTTTAGATGGAACCAGGAACGGAGAGCAGCTATGAATGAACTGGAATTAAAGCTGTGTGATATTCAAGGCCGGCTCTTTGAATTGTCCGCTGATCGAAAATTTGGAAGTATTGCCTTTGTAAAAGAATTTATGGCTTCAGATACGGCAAAAGCGCTGGATTCCACATACAACCGGATGCAGTGGGTCGGTGAGGAATATTTGTTGGAAGAAGTGGTGGATGCGTCAGACCATAGGAAGCTGTGTGAGGGGGAGGTGTTTGAGAAGGAAGTGCTTTACTGGATGGGTTATGTATATCGGTACTGGCATTACTATACAGGGGAAAGCAGCGCTAAAATTTACAGACAGGCATCCGCAAAAACAATGAAACGCAATTATCTGATGTTTCATACGATGGATCCCAGTCTTGCAGTGGAAGATTTAAAAGAGATATACTGCCAGAAGCAATCGGCAATATCTGACAAAATTTCAGATTGATATCATATGAAAAGCGAATCAAAGCTAAAGAAACAAAAAAAGTATTTAATGAGTAGGGGGAGCCCTCTATACCTCGGATGAAAAGCAGATTACGGAATTCAAAGAAACAAAACAGGATAAGGAAAAATTTTCTGTTGCCGCTGATGTAGCCTTTAGCGGGTTTGGGGGCGGATTCAGCTATGGCGGTTCCACAGAGGAGAGCGAGTCAGGCAGCCAGAAAGAGGAGTTCAAAAACCTTAGGGTCAGTCCATTTTAGAACGACAGCCCGGCATGCTTGGAACAAAAACGAGACAGATACTTCATCTGTTGCCCGAGAATTTTGGAAATAGGCGGGCACTCTCCTTTTGGGGAAAGAGGGATTTTGTTATATATCACGATTTTATCCATTTTAACAGCTCTGTTACTGTTATTGCCCAATAAAATTTTATATTGGTAAATGGTCTGCGTAATTTGAGGATATTGCTGATTCTGACAGTAATCATATAATTGGCAGGCTATTTTTATGGCCGTTGTCTGGGAAATAAGGTTGGCAACTACCCGGGCAACTAGAAAGCGGCTTTGAGGACTTCCATTGCCAGGATCAATAAAATAGTATTGCCGCCCGTTCCAATTGATAAAGCCACTCTGTGATATTTTTTGAAATGACTGCGCCAAAGGTTTGGAAACCGAATCAAAATACCGGTTTCCTTCCTGAGGCGGTTCGCAAGTGAGAAAATCATATACATCCTCTCTTTTGATATTTGGAGCTTTACAGCGGCCGTTTTCGTCATAATAGTTCTGATAGACTGATGTTATCATATCAAAATAGGCTGAATACATAGTAACTCTCCTTTTAAAAGGAATTTTTTAAATCCCTTCAATTCTCACTTTTTCTAAATGGAACTGGAATGCCGTATATTCGGGAACCTCCCGTTCAATGGGAAGACCAGCATTCATTAGAGCAGAACCGGAATACGCTTCTCTATTTCCGTTGATAGTGTACATAGCATCTGGCAGAAGCCCTTTGGCGCGGATGTATTCCTGAGGGCCGTTGCAGGTCAGATTGGTGACCACCACACTGAGAAGAGATTCGCTCTTATCTTTTGCCACATGCTGCCATGCAGTCATATTTCCCAGCTCAAAAGGATTCGTCAGCCGATAGTAATCTCCCTCAAAAATAAGAGGATAGTATTTTCGGAACAGGTCGCTTTGTTCTTTGCATAACTGCTGTTCTTCTTCGGTAAGATGGGTGGCGTCCAGTTCATATCCGAAGGTTCCGCACATGGCAACCACTGCCTTGGTGCGCAGGGGCACTAATTTTCCACTGTCTGAGATATGGGCGCCCATGGAGGAGATGGGATAGACAAAGGAAGTACCATAATGCAGCTTCAACCGATCGATGGGGTGGTTATTGTCGCTGACCCAATACTGGGGATAATAGTGCAGCATAGCAGGATCATACCGTCCGCCGCCGCCACTGCAGCCTTCAAACAGGATATCCGGGTGAGTTTTGATAATGTTATCCATAACCCGGTACAAGCCTAAGATATATCGGTGATAAACCTCTCCCTGCTTGTCAGAGGGAAGTGCATTGGACCAGATATCAGCAAGGGAACGGTTAATATCCCATTTTACATAGAAGATATTGGCATTGTCCAGAATCTGGTTGATACTCTTAATTAAATAGTCCTGTACTTCTACCCGGCTCATATCAAGCGCTAGCTGATTTCTGCTGCGGACTCCACGGCGTCCGGGAATTTCCATGGCCCATTCCTTATGGGCGCGGTACAGGTCGCTGTCTTCAGATACCATTTCCGGCTCAAACCAAATGCCGAATTTCATTCCAAGTTCATTAATCTGTTCTACCAGACGGTCAAGTCCACACTGAATTTTCTTCTGGTTCACTACCCAGTCGCCCAGGCTGCTGTTGTCATCATTTCTTTTGCCAAACCATCCGTCATCCATTACCAGAAGGTCTACGCCCATCTTTTTGGCAGCTTTTGCAATTTCTACAAGCTTTGTGTCGTCAAAGTCCATAAACGCCGCTTCCCAACTGTTGATGAGAACTGGTCTTTGTACTTCCTGGACATATTTGCTGGCGCACAGGTTGTATCGGTAGAAATCGTGATACAAATGGGACAATCCAGTAAAGCCTTTTTCAGAAAATGCCATGACTACTTCTGGTCCCTCAAACACTTCCTTGGGCTTTAACTGGTAGACAAACTGCTTGGGATGGATTCCCATGACCAGCCTAAGCTGATTGTACTGATCAAGCTCTGCCTCCGCCAGAAAGTTTCCGCTGTACATCAGAGAACATCCATAGCAGCTTCCATAATCTTCCGTTGCTCCCCGGTCACAGAGAATCACAAAGGGATTCTGTTGATGGCTGGAGGAACCACGCACGCTTCCGATAGTATGGATGTGGTGGGTCATATGCTGACGCTCTACCTGCCGCTCCTGTCCATAACGCCCAGGAAGGCTTACAAGGTCCATATGTGCCCCGTTTAAGAAATCCAGGCAGACAGACATGATTTTTTTCAAATGGATTGGTTGGTCTCCCCCATTAACCACTTTCACTGCCCGAGTGATGATATCAGCCTCCTCAAACACACTGTATAAAAGGAGAATTTGTACGTTACTGATTGGATCGGATAAGGTAATCTGTAAAGAATCCACGGTATCATTTTTCCGTGCAAATACCGTGGGCAGCGTATCCAGCTTATATTTGCCCTTCCAGGTTTTATGATCCGTTACTGTTCCGTTAAAAGAATAGCTTCCGTCACTGTTTACGATTTCGATGCTGGTAGTCCGAAAATCTCCCTGCTGCTGGGTGCTGAATTCCTGAGGCTGTGCATCCAGTGAAAAAGTCCTTTCATTTCTCGATGCATATGGATTGCCAGAAAATCCCCGGTCATATTGGCGAATCTGATAACTCAGATCTGCATCGCCTATGGATGGTCCATAATACAGGTGCAAAAGATAATCCAGGTTTCCTGCTTTCATCTGATAAGAAGTATTCTTGGTTTGTAGTGTCCATGTTTTAAATTTTTCATTATAAATGATTCCCATGCTTTTCCTCCCATAAAAAATAAATTGTAATGCCCCAATATCTATTCAAGAATAGGGATTGTTACGTTCATTAGCATTATAGCATTTTTTCAGAGATTTTCCACAACTTATTCAAATTTGAAATAATCTTGTATATTTTTTCCCGAACGTGTAAAATAAAAAGGAAATGTTTTCGAAATAAAATAAATAAGAAGTACCAGAACAGGATTAGAGATTCATTTTTCTGTTCTAGGCAGAGGAAGTATATGGACGAAAAATTTATTCGGACAGGGCTGCTTCTGGGTGAAGAAGGGGTAGACCGTCTTGCCCAGGCAAGGGTAGCCGTATTTGGAATCGGCGGCGTAGGAGGTCATGCGGTAGAAGCGCTGGCAAGAAGCGGCGTAGGAAAACTGGATTTGATCGATAAGGATGTAGTCAGTCCTTCTAATATTAACCGTCAGGTCATTGCCACCACAAGAACCTTGGGACAATACAAAACACAGGCGATGAAGGAGCGGATTTTAGAAATTAATCCTCAGGCAGAAGTGGTTGTACATAATTGCTTTTTTCTGCCAGAGACAGCAAAAGAATTTGCATTCCAAGAATATGATTATGTTGTGGATGCAGTAGACACGGTGACAGCAAAGCTTGAACTGGTGTTAAGGGCACAGAAAGCCAATGTTCCCATTATTTCCAGTATGGGCGCAGGGAATAAGCTAGACCCTGCCAGGTTTGAGGTGGCGGATATTTATGAGACGTCTGTCTGTCCGCTGGCGCGGGTGATGCGCCGGGAATTGAAAAAACGAGGAGTGAAAAAACTAAAGACTGTATATTCGAAGGAAGAACCCATAAAGCCTCAAATGCAGATAGTTGAGGAATCTGGCAGGGTGGCGCCAGGAAGCGTTGCCTTTGTGCCTTCGGTGGCGGGACTAATCCTTGCAGGAGAGGTCATAAAGGATTTGGCAGCTTACAAATAAGGAGAAAAACGAATGAAGTTTATTCATATAGCAGATGTACATTTAGGAGTGAAGCCCGACAAAGACAAGCCCTGGGCAAAAGAACGAGAACAGCATAGCTGGCAGGCATTTACAGATGTGATTACAAAAGTAAAAGAAGAACAGGTACAGCTTCTTTTGATTGCAGGAAATTTGTTTCACAGGCAACCGCTGATTCGGGAACTGAAAGAGGTGAGCCGTCAGTTTTCCAGAATTCCACAGACCCAAGTGGCGCTGATAGCGGGGGACTGTGATTACCTGGGGCCGAATTCCTGCTATCAGGTATTTACCTGGGGGGAAAATGTACATTTTTTGAAAGATAAAAAAATAAGTTATGTTGAATTGGAAGGATTGTCAGTTAAAGTTTATGGGTTAAGCTATTGGCGTAAGGAAATTACAAGCCGTCTTTATGATGATATTCAGATAAAAAAAGAAGATTGTTATCAAATTCTTTTGGCCCATGGCGGCGACAGAGAGCATATTCCTTTTCAGGCAGGAGAATTGAAGAAGTCTGCCTTTGATTATGTGGCGTTAGGGCATATCCATAAACCGATGCAAATGGCTGAGAATCAGATGGTTATGGCAGGCGCACTGCAGCCCATTGACTGTAATGAAGCGGGAGAACATGGTTATTTTATGGGCGAATTGGGAGAAAAAGGGTGTAAGGTAGATTTCTATCCTATCAAGTATTGCGAGTATGTTTCCCTGAATCTGAAAGTGAATCAGGATACAACGGTAGAGGACTTAAAAAGAGTTATGTCGGAGAGAATCCAAAAAGCGCCAGCTTTTCATTTCTTTAAAGTTATTCTCACAGGCTTTTGTTCTTCTCATATAACGATAGATACGGAAGATTTGGCTCGCATGGAGCGGGTGGTACAGGTGGTGAACCGATGCCAGCCGGATTATGATTTTGAAAAGTTAAAACTGCGGTATCAGCAGCAGATTTTAGGGCGCTATATTGAGGCCCTGGAAAAAATGCCCCAGAATGAGATTACAAAGAAAGCATTATGTTATGGTGTGGAGGCATTGTTGGCAGAATGAAAATTACAGAAATTCAGATTAAAAATTTTGGGAAACTCCATAATACCAATATTCGCCCTCTGTTGGGGATTAATGTGATTTATGGAGAGAATGAAACAGGAAAATCTACATTGCAGCAGTTTATCAGCGCAATGTTATTTGGAATGGAAAAACAGCAGGAGAGGCATGAGAAAATTGACCAATACCATCAGTATGAGCCATGGAATAGTGATACGTATTATGCTGGAGGGCTGAAATTCACTGTGGCAGGGAAGGATTTCTTGCTGGAGCGGAATTTTTATCACAAAGAGAAATCAACCAGGCTGGTAAATGAAGGGGATTTGGAGGAATTATCCGTAGAGCAGGGAGATTTGGAAATGCTCCTTGGGGGCATGAAGAGAGAAACCTATGAAAATACTTTTTTCATCGGTCAGGAAACAGTGGAGACAGATAAGGAATTTGCGGACATTTTGCAAAATTATTTTATCAATGTTTCTTTGGGCGGTGAAGGGGATATCGATTTGGCAGGCGCCCGAAAACAACTGGAAAGCAGGCAAAAAGCAGCAGAACAAAAATATAAAGAAAAGCAGGCAGAGCGAAAAGAGCTGGAAGAAAAACTTTTGCTAGAAGAAAAATTACTAAAAAAAGACGTGGATCAGTTAAAGAAGCAGAAAAAGGATGGCTATCAGGCATTAATTCAAAAAGATCAGGATAATATGCTTCTTTTTGAACATGACAGCAACCAGATGGCAGAGTATTTAAGAGACATCCGGCAGCAAAGACAACAGAAGGAATATTCTATTAAATTTGGCATATCCTTATTTTTATTAGTTGTGGGCGTGCTTGCAGGTATTTGGAATGGGATGGAGCACTTGTTTCCTTCTCCAGTGGCAGGATGGATAATTTTGGAGGTTGTTTTAGGCTGTATTGTTCTAACCGGAGTTACAGGGGTGATTCTTTGGTATCGGAAATCAAAGCAATTGAAGCTTCTGCGTAAGCAGCAGGAGGAAGAAGCCAGGGAATTAAAGCAATATACTTCCATGGAGCTGGAGCAGCAAAAAAATACGAAGCAGCAGAAAGAGCAGGCAGGCAAGGAAGCAGTGGAGGAGCTTTTGCAAATTCAGCTTTCAGAAAAGCAGACAGAGCTCACAAACCTTCAGGAAGAGCTGGAGGAATGTTTAAATCCAGCACAGGAGGAGCAGGAATACCGAAGTCAGGTCAAAGCCTATGAATTGGCCCTTGCCACATTGGAACAATTGTCCCAGGAGGCATATCAGGACACCAGAGAGCAATTGGAACAGGAGATGTCCCGAATTCTGGCGGAATTGACCAATGGAAAATATGATAAAATGGGGCTGGATGCCCAGATGAATCTGGTGGTGACAACCGGAAAGAAACGGATGTATCCCTGGCAACTAAGCAGAGGCACCATGGAGCAAATGTATTTGGCGCTGCGGATGGGCGCCGGAAGATTTTTTACAGAAGAAGAGTCTATGCCCATTTTACTGGACGAGGTATTTTCATCTTTTGATGAGAAACGTTTGGAAGGGGCATTGCAGTGGCTTGGAAGACAGAAAAGTCAAATTTTTCTGTTTACCTGCCAAAAAAGAGAAATGGAGATATTGGAGCGAAAAGGAATTCCTTTTGGAAAAATTATGTTGAGCAGATAAGATATGAGTAAGAAAAAGAAGAAAAAAAAGAAGAAATACCGTGTGTTTTGGTTTTTTGCAAAACTTCAGATTTTCCTGTTTTTGCTGGTGGCTGGCGCAGTGGGATGGTATTACTATGGAGGCTACGCCCAGAAAGTGGGCACCCTGCAGCAGGAAGCCAAGATGTTGGTGCAAAGTTCCAGCGAAGCTACCTTCCGTTCTGTCCAGACCAGTCTTGTGTATGACGCCAATGGGAAGCTGATTTCTACGCTGAAGGGTGAAAAGGATGTGTATTATCTGGAATATGAGGACATTCCAGCTTATGCCGTTGCAGCAATGATCAGCATTGAGGACAAAAAGTTTTATCGTCATAATGGGATTGATATAAAGGCCATTATGCGTGCAGCAAAGGCAATGATAGAAAATGGAGAAGTAACCCAGGGAGGAAGTACCATTACTCAGCAGCTTTCCAAGCTGATTTTTCTCACACAGGAACGTACCTGGGAACGCAAGATAGAAGAAATGTTCATTGCGGTAGGACTGGAAAAAGTATACAGTAAAGATAAAATCATGGAATTTTACTTGAATAATGTTTATTTTGGAAATGGTTATTATGGGATTCAGGCAGCAAGCAAAGGGTATTTTAGCGCAGATGTCAAAGATCTTTCCCTTTCCCAGATTGCTTTTTTGTGTGCCATTCCCAATAATCCCGGCCTGTACGACCCAGTAACAAATGCAGAGAATACCATTAAGCGGCGGGACAGGATTCTTCACCAGATGTTGGAGGATGGGAAAATCAGCCAGACTACCTGTGAGCAGGCCAAGGCGGAGGTGATTACCTTAAACCGCCCAGAAAAAACAAAAAATGATTATGTAGAGACCTATACCTATTACTGTGCCATACGAGCGTTGATGCAGCAGCAGGGTTTTCAGTTTCAAACAGAATTTTCTTCTGAGGAAAAGAAGGAGAAGTATCAAAAAGAATACGATGCATTGTATGAGGAATGCCAAAAAAGCTTATATACCCAGGGATACCGGATTTATACTTCCATTGATTTGGATATGCAGCAAATGCTGCAGGAATCCGTAGATCAAAATCTGGCTGGATTTGAGGAGCAGAATGAAGAGGGAATTTTTACGCTGCAAAGCTCTGCTGTTTGTATCGATAACCATACAGGGCGTGTGAAGGCGATTGTGGGCGGCAGGAATCAGAATCTTCCTGGCTATACGCTGAATCGGGCGTACCAAAGCTTTCGTCAGCCCGGCAGCTCCATTAAGCCTCTCATTGTGTATACGCCTGCATTGGAGGGGAGATATACGCCGGATACCATTGTTCAGGATGTGAAAACAGAGGAAGGGCCATCCAATTCAAGTGGATATTATGAAGGGGATATTACTCTGCGGCGTGCGGTGGAAGCTTCCAAAAATACCGTTGCCTGGAATTTGTTGGAGGAGATGACGCCCAAGGCAGGTCTTGCGTATCTAAAGGAAATGAAATTTTCCAGGCTGGACCGCAAGGATGAGCGGCCGACCAGTGCATTGGGGGGATTTACCCATGGGGTTTCTGCTGTGGAGATGGCTTCTGGTTATGCAGCAATTGCCCATGACGGTAAGTTTCGGGAGCCTACCTGTATTGTAAAAATTACCAATGCAAAGGATGAGACAATTTTGGAAACAGAAACAGAGGAAGTGGATGTTTATAAGTCCAATGCTACCCGCATGATGACAGATATGCTGGTATCGGCGCTGCAAGAGGGAACTGGACGGGGTCTTGCATTGACCAGTATGCCCTCAGCAGGGAAGACGGGAACCACCAATGATAATAAAGATGGATGGTTTGTAGGATATACAAGCTATTATACCACTAGCGTGTGGGTGGGATATGATATGCCAAAGGAATTGCCAGGGCTTTCTGGGGCCAGTTATCCGGGAAGTATCTGGAGAATGTTTATGGAGCAGGTGCATCAGGGATTGGAACCAGTGGAATTTCTTCCTTATATTGACGAAACGAAGGCTCCTTTGGACGACGAGGAGTATTTGGAAGGGCTGCAAAATGAGCTGGAGAACCTGGAGGATCTGGGGGAACCAGAAGAGGAAATTCCCCCAGAGAATATAGAAGAACCCCAGGGGGATATCTCCCCAGGGCAGGCAGTAACCTTAAATTGATATTAGAATATAGATGTTCAGGAAAGGAGTATTTTTATGACGCCAGCTTTTGTACAGGAAAAATGCTATACCGTTTATGACATTTATAATCTGCCAGAAGGAACACGCGCAGAACTGATTAATGGACAAATTTATGATATGGCGCCGCCCAGTCGCAGACATCAGGATATTGCGGGAGAGCTTTTTGGAATCATTCGTGAATACATCAAATCAAAAAACGGTTTATGCAGGCTGTACGTTGCGCCTTTTGCTGTATTTCTAAATAAGGACGATAAAAATTATGTTGAACCAGATATCAGCGTGATATGTGATCCCGACAAATTACATGATAAGGGATGTATGGGAGCTCCTGACTGGATTATCGAAATTGTATCGCCAAGCAGCAGGCAGATGGATTATTATACAAAATTATTTAAATATCGTACGGCTGGTCTGAAAGAATACTGGATTGTTGATCCTGAGAAAGACCGCATTCTCGTTTATAACTTTGAATCGGAACAGACCGGGGACTATACTTTTTCTGATTCCATAAAGGCTGGCATCTATGATGATTTATTTATTGATTTTTCCCAAATTGCAGAATTGTTGAAACATGAAAAATAGTTAACCCCCAGGCCACAGACATGCCAGCTACGCTGTCATATGCCCTTTTTTTGCTTTTGTCTGTGGCTTGGGGGATTATCATCCTTGGGATGTTGCAAAACAGGAAATTGTTTGCGGTTTTTTACACATTCTCATTCTTCAATATATCAATGGTATTCTCTTTCTTTATCTTACGCATTGAATAGAGCATCGTAACAAATACCACAAGAAATACGCTTCCTACTGCAATGACTATGCTGTACCAGGGAATGAAGAAATTGAAATCCAGTCCATGGGAAATGGTATAGTAAATGTACCAGGTTACCAAAAAGGACACTGGAAGCCCGTAAAGCAGTCCTTTTATTCCATAGAGCAGACATTCAAAATTCATCATCCGTGTAAAGCCCTTTGGGGTCATCCCCACAGATTTCAACATGGCAAATTCCCTTCGCCGCAGGTTGATATTGGTAGAAATAGTATTGAATACATTTGCCGCGGCAATCAAGGAAATCAATGTAATAAATCCCAAAGCAAACACGTTGACAACAGTTATCATGGCCCGTTCATCTTCTACGCTGGCTGTATAGTCATATAGGTTAACGTCAGGCAGCCCCTTAGCAGCCAGCAGCTTGCGCATGGCTTCGTAAGTTTGCTCATGGTTGTCGCATTTGAAGAATAATTGCGGGCTCATATTCTCCCTGGGGGGATTGCTGGGAAGATTCCAGTATTCCATGTCAGGATCAAGAGCCGAAAATACATTGTCTATAAAGCTGTAAGGATAAAAGAGCCGGAGCTCGCCTCCTATATCGGAAAAGAGTTCAGGAGCTTCCTGGATAACAGCGCCAAGGGAAAGGGGAATCGTGAGGCAGCTTTCCTCCAGTGACGCCGTCTTTCCAATCTCCTCATCCTCAGTATAGGTCCAGTATTGACATTGGATTTCTCCCGTTTCTGTATTTGTTTCAAGATAAGCGGAATCAAAGTCATCCTTCTGGCGTATCAGGTGGAGATCTGCGGTCAAGTTATCATGTTTCGTGTTGGAAAACAGAGAATAACGGTAGTACTTTCCATCGGCTCCGTTGTATTGGCTTAGGGCGTCCACGGCTACAGCAGTAGGATGCTCTCTGTCATAAAAAATGGATTCAGGCAGGTTCTGCTCTTTTAAGTAGCTGCGGAATGTATTGTCTTCCAAAAAAATGAGATTCAGTTCGGTAAGGATGGATTCAGATTCCTTGTAATCAATACCCTGGTCTTTGGCAAGCAGCTTCTGATAATCCAAAAATTCCTGGCTGACAGTGTCGCTTTTGATTGTTCCAGGTAAATGCAAACTAGCGCTGTAGGTGGCGGATGTCACATTTTTTACTTCCCTCATTTCAGCCAGCAGCGTATCAACAGAAGGGCCCTCATCGGAATGGAAGATGTAAAAAAGGTCATAGTCTGCATTTGACATAACAGTTCCAACGGATTTGGTCAGGTAGCTGCACCAGCTGCTGGTAGCAATAAACAGTACAATGCTAAGAAACAAGGAAATTACAGTAGCGCGGTATTTTTTCCGGTTGCGTTTATAATTTTTTGATGCAATCATGCCCTCAAAGCCAAAGAGCTTTTCCGTAAGCCGGGAGGTTTTTACCTTACCAGGGCGGATGGAAATGTCCGTTGTCTGCCGGATTGCATCAATAGCAGATATTTTTACCGCGCGTCTCACTGGAATATAGGCGGAAATCAAAATCGTCAACAGTGCAACACAAATGGCAAGGGCCAAAGCTGGAAAAGATGGATATAGGTCTAAGGAAACCTCTCTGACTGGTCCCAGAGAAAGAACAATATTGACAGCTTCAGAATCATTTCCTGTCCCAGGAATTCCAAGAACGTTGGCAATCATATCTTTAGTGAAAAAGAAGGTAACGCCGATCCCCAAAAGCCCAGATAAAATCCCAAGGGGAATGCCGATGCAGCCCAGAAATAAAGCTTCAAACAGCACGCTTCCTGTTAGCTGCTTTCTCGTGGCCCCAATGGAGGATAAAAGGCCGAATTGTTTGGTGCGTTCACTGATGGAGATCGAAAATGCATTGTAAATCAGTGAGATGGAACCAAACATGATAATCATGATTAAGATAGTGGCAAGACCGAATAAAACACTGTTGTATCTGCTTTCTCCAGAGTATCCGTAAAGGCGCAGCAGACTGGAATTGGTCTGAAAGTAGCATCCCTCGGAGGACTCTTCCAGTTGCGAATAAATATTTTCCATGACAGGTACAGCGTTTTTACCGGAAACTGTGCGGACATACACGCTGTAGAAAGATTCGCTGCTACTGTCTCCCATGGTCAGCGCAGTGTAGGAAGGCGAGGAATAATCCTCAAAGGATGGACGTTTGTAGAATCCCACAACTTTGTAAGTTTTGGATTCAATAGGTACAAGGGTTTCGGAAAGGGATGGGTTCTGATTTTCCCATTCGTTTCTTGAACTTTTCTTGGAATTTTCCTCATCCTCATCTTGGGAGTTTAAGTAAGGCACCTGGTTCGTTAATCTGTCGCCGTTGCTGTCTTTTCGGGTTCCCAGGGACAATTCCAGGACGTCATCTAACTCGTATTTTACATTGCCGTTGCTTAGAAGATGGTCGGGAAGCAAGAGCTCGCTGTTATTTTCTGGCATCCGTCCACGGGTCAGATGTAAAGGAATCATATCTGTAAAGTCATCCTGGATGCCATATACGCCTAAATAGGGTTTGTCTTTATTCTCGCAGTCTTCTAAAAAAGCGTATCCTAAGGTCTCTAATGAAACGGATTGTTGTATCTGACTGTTGGAGGAGAGAGCTTTGGCCTCTTCCCCAGACAGATTATGAAGGGCGCCGTACCAGTTTCCATCCTGGTAAATGGTTGATTCTATCAGCCAGTGCCGCAGGGAGGAAATACTGATGGTGGTAGCAGAAAACATAGCTGCGGAAAGGATGATGCCCACAATTGTAACCAATGTACGGGTGCGGTTTTTCTGGAGATTTTTTAAAGTGACTTTGTGGAAAATATTCATGCCCGAATCACCTCATCTCTTATAATTTTTCCATCCTCCAAGGCGATTACACGGTTGGCTTGAAGGGCAATATTTTCATCGTGGGTGATGACAATTAACGTCTGTTTGTAGGTCTTGTTGGAATACTTTAACAGTTCCACAATTTCCTGACTGTTTTTGGAATCCAGGTTTCCGGTAGGCTCATCGGCAAGCACCACTGCCGGAGCATTCATCAAAGCACGGCCAATGGAGACACGCTGCTGTTGTCCGCCGGATAACTGGTTAGGCAGGTGGTTTTCCCGGCCTTTCAAAGACAGGATAGAAAGAAGCTCATCAAGACGCTGGGTGTTGACTTCACGGCTGTCCATCAATACAGGCAGCGTCATGTTTTCTGTGACGTTTAACACGGGGATTAAATTGTAAAATTGATAAATCAATCCCACCTGACGTCTGCGGAAGACGGCAAGCTGGCTTTCGTTTTGGGCATAGACATCTGTGCCTTCCATAAATACTTTGCCGGAGGTAGGCACGTCTACACCGCCCAAAACATGCAGCAGTGTGGATTTTCCAGAACCAGAAGGTCCGATAATGGCAAGGAATTCTCCTTTGTGCACGGAAAAAGAAACATCGTCCAATGCTTTGACTTGGTTTTCACCGGAGCCGTAGATTTTTGTTAAATGCTCTGCTTTTAAAATTTCCATATGATTCTAACCTCTTTTCCTAGGAGTGCGTTTTTGTTTTCTTGAATGTTATTTTACCCAGAAAGGGTGACAGGGCAGTGACTTCTTTGTGACAATATTGTCATAATGGGTGGGTTTCGAGGATTTTTCAAATACACGCTAAGAGGAATAGAATTTTAGGATGAATCTGGCTCCTCCTTCCAGGCTGTTTTCGGCTTTTAAGGTACCATTTTGCTGGGAAATAATCATACGGGCCAGGGCCAGCCCAATGCCTACGCTTTGCTGGGAAGAGGTTTTTCCCTTGTAAAACCGCTCAAATAGGTGAGGAAGATCTTCTTTGTCGAATCCAGGTCCGTTATCCTCTATGATAATTTCCGTAAAAATTGTATTCTGTGAAAAAGTAACCTGAATACAGCCGCCCCAGGGAGTATGTTCCATGCAGTTTTTTAAGATATTTAAGATAGCCTCCTCTGACCAGGAGAAATCCCCGGTAAATGTTACCTGATCTGTTCCTTGGAGCGATAAGGTTTGTTCTCGTAATTCCATGGGGATAATCAAAGGCTCTGCGGCCTTTTGAATTAAGTTTTTTACATTTACAGACGATTGCTGAAAATGTACCGTTCCAGCATCCATTTTTGACATTTTTAAAAGGGCTTCCACCAGCCAGTCTATCCGGGAGAGAAGCTGTGTCAATTCCTGTAGAAGCTTCTTCCGGCGGGCAGGCGCTAAATCCGGCTCCATCAAAAGAGAAAGAATCAAGTTGGAAGAAGTCAGCGGGGAACGGATTTGATGGGAAATATCAGCCATGGAATCCCCAAGGAATTCCTTATCTTTTGCAAGAGCGGCGGCCTGTTCACTAAGGCGCAGCGTCATTTTTGACAGTTCATTCTCTAAGATTGACAGCTCCCCTTCCTGGTATCTTTCAAAATGAATGGGAGTTTGATTGTGGAGCATATCATCAATTTCCTGGCCAAGCTGTTGGAGTCTGTGATATCTGCGCCAGGTAATCCAGTAATGGGTAATGATATAAAAAAGAGAAAAGCAAAAGAATAAGGCGCCTGTATAGGATGGAAACCAATGGCTCAGGCACAAGGAAAAAAGAAACAGGAAAAGATGCCAGAGCAGGCTTTGTGTAATTTCAGGGTTTCGGAAAAATTTAAGCATAAGATACCTCCAGTGATTAATCTCCCATTTTATAGCCCATTCCCCGAATGGTTTTAATCAGCAGGGGATTTTGGGGATCTTCTTCAATTTTTTCCCGCAGCCGCTTGATATATACGGTGAGGGTATTGTCATTGACAAATTCCCCAGCCATATCCCAAAGGGCGTCCAGAAGACGAGAGCGGGAAAGAACGATATCTTTGTTATTCATAAAGTACAATAGAAGCCGGTATTCCAGTGCGGAAAGAAGGATTTCCTGGCCGTCTTTTAAGACAGCGCCTCGGTTCACATCTACGGTAAGATTCCGGTATTCCAGCAGTGCATTGGATTTACCATAGCGGCGCATAATATTGTGGATGCGGGAAATCAGCTCCCTTGGACGGAAAGGCTTAGCAATATAATCGTCCGCGCCTAAATCAAGGCCGGTCACCACGCTGTATTCGTCTCCCGATGCCGTCAGGAAAATGACGGGAAGGCTGGTGGTGGATTTAACTGCCCGACAGATGGCGAATCCATTTCCCTCTGCCAGAGAAACATCCAACAACAGCAAATCAAAATCAGCAGCAGATGTTTCTAATAGCGCCAGGGCTTTTGTCTGTCCATCCACTGAAGTGATGGCAAAGCCCTCTTTTTGCAAAAATTCTGTTAAGTTGGTAACGATGCTTTTGTCGTCTTCTACTAATAAAATACGTGTCATAAAATTACCATCTCCATATTAACTTTGTTTGAATATGTATTTTATCATATGAAAAGAATGATTCCAAGACTTTTCTAGATTCCAGGCTGTTTTGTCTCTTGAACGAAAAAATATATAAAGCAATCGGGTATGCTTAGAGATAATATATTGCAGATACCGGTTTGGTATATTTGAGGGAGATTACAAAAAGGGAGCTGTCGCTTCACGAATTTTATTCGTTCAAGTGGCAGCTCCCTTTGGATTCTTCCAGCCCGTTTGGAAAAATCAATATTTGAACTATACTCCAATCAGACATAATAACAGTTGAGAGGTTGGAACTATGACACAATTTTAGAAAAAGTTTTGAAATAGGAAAAATAAAGTTTTTTTCACTAAATTATAAATTTATGTTTACCGATATAGAAGACGATAGGAGATGATATGCATGAAGGATACATTGTTTAGTATTTTTATGTGTGCAAGAAATGCAGAAAATACTATAGAAAAGGCGGTAGCTTCTGTTTTGAATCAGACTTGTACAAATTGGGAATTGATTATTGTGGATAACGGGAGCACGGACAAAACATTGGAGTTAATAGAAGGAATGACTGACAATGATTCCCGTATCAAAGGAATTCACTTGGAACGGGGAATCGGATGGGCAAAAGGCGCTAGCTTATGTTTGGAACATGCAAACGGGGAATATATGACTTTTCTTGCAGCAGATGATTTTTTGCTGGGCGATGGGGCTTTGCATGGGGTGGACAGGTGCATTAAAACAGAAGAACCGGATATCGTATGGATAGGCTTTATATTTGTTTCGCGAAAAGATAAATATTATAGTATAAACGGAGGTGATCTGCCTGAATATAAAATATATCATGGAGAAGATAAAATGAGTGAAATTCAGGAGATCATGCATAGTGTTTATTATAATTCTTTTTTTCATTTTATCAGTATTAAGCTGTTAAGGAAGTATGGTATAGATTTTTTTGATCCCTTTTTAGGAGATTGCGAAGGGGTTACTGAGGCAATGTGCAGGGCGGACAAATCTGTGATTCTTGACCAGGTTGTTTATGCATTGACAGAAAACACATCACAAACAGCGGGAAAAGCCATGTGGAGGTATCATGTCTCTCAGTGGAAGAGCATAAAAAAAGCAGTTTGTGAAAAAGGGAAGTATGATAAAGAAAACCTTAGCTATATAGCCACAAGGATATTTAACAATAATATTGGTTTACTCAAGACGGTATGCGTTGGAGGTTCTTTGATGGACGAGGAGATGAATCCAATAGAGAAAACCTCTTTAGAAAGGCTCCAATATATGGAAGTATTTTTAGAGCAGCCAGAGTGTAATGAGATGTTTTATTATGCAGGCAGAGAATATTATGCAGAAGATATTTTGGAAAATGTAAGCGCACTGGTTTTGCAATGTATGAAAGATGGGTACTCTAGAAAAAAAATTGCCCAGGAAATAAAATGGCTGGATAAATTGGTTTGGGGTCTTTGTGAATATAATGGAACACAACTGGTAAAAAGGACAGCATTTGACACAGAGTGCTTCGAAAATGTATATCAGGCTTTGTGCTGTGAATCCAATGTAGGAATGTTTGGCTATGAATTGATTGCGGAGATGATACCGTTTTTGACAGAAGATGTCTTATTGATTTTTCAGGAAATATCACAGACATATATCAACTATGTTTTAAAGAGAATATATGAGTTATTGATTCTGGCATTGGAGATTAAGAAAAATGGAAGGATGGATGAGGTTGTTAAAATTGTTCAGGAATGTACAGATTTATTGAATCAGGTGAAACAAAATGTGCCAGAAGAGGAGTTACTGCGGGTTGTCAAGGATTTAAAAATGGTGATAAATATATCATGAATATGGAGAAAATAGGATGAAGGTAGTGATTTTAGCCGGGGGCTTTGGAACCAGGATTAGTGAAGAAAGTTATATGAAACCAAAACCTATGTTAGAAATTGGCGGAAAACCAATTTTGTGGCATATTATGAAGGAATATTCCCATTATGGATTCCATGAATTTGTCATCTGCTGCGGATACAAACAACAAGTCATCAAGGAATGGTTTGCAGATTATTATTTGTATAATAGTGATGTTACCTTTGACTTTGCTGCTGGAAACAAGATGGTGATCCATGATAATGTCGCAGAACCATGGAAAGTGACAATTGTGGATACTGGCCTGAATACGATGACAGGCGGGCGGGTGAAGAGAATTCAGAAATATGTGGAGAATGAAACATTTATGCTTACCTACGGGGATGGGGTTTCGGATATCAATATCGCTGATTTGCTGAAATTTCATCAAGAACATGGAAAAATGGCAACACTGACAGCCGTAAATGTAGAGCAGAGATTTGGGGTGTTGGACATTACAGAAGAAAAGATAGTTACCTCCTTTCGGGAAAAGAGTATGGATGATACTTCCCGGATGAATGCAGGATATATGGTTTTAGAGCCCTCTATCTTTGACTATATTGATGGAGACACAACAATATTTGAAAAAGAGCCTTTGGAAAAAGCGGCAGCAGAGGGACAGCTTATGGCATATAGCTTTGATGGATACTGGCAATGTATGGATACCAAGCGTGAAATGGATCGTTTGAACAGAATGTGGGAACAGGGAATCGCACCATGGAAATCTTGGGACAATTAGAGAAAAGGAAAGAAATCATATGTTTGACAATAAAACAGAGACACAGGCAAGGGAAGAAATACTCAATATGGTAACAGAGTATTGTGATACATATCATAACAAGAAAAAAACATTTGAACCTGGTGATTATATTCCATATGCATCCAGAGTGTATGATCATAAGGAGATGAGTAATCTGGTAGATGCAGCTTTGGAGTTCTGGCTGACTTCAGGTAAATATACGGCGGAATTTGAAAAAAGGTTTGCAGAGTATCTAGGGGTAAAATATTGTTCTCTAGTCAATTCAGGTTCTTCAGCCAATTTGTTGGCGTTTATGGCGCTAACCTCTCCATTGTTGGGAGAACGTCAGGTTCGTCCAAAAGATGAAATGATTACGGTTGCAGCAGGGTTTCCAACCACCATAACTCCTGCGGTTCAGTATGGAGTGATTCCAGTGTTCATTGATGTTACAATTCCTCAGTATAATTTGGATGTTTCCCAGTTAGAAGCAGCGCTGTCAGATCGGACAAAAGTTGTGATGGCAGCCCATACCCTTGGAAATCCTTTTGATTTGCATATAGTGAAGCAGTTCTGTGATAAGCATAATTTATGGCTTGTGGAGGATAATTGTGATGCGCTTGGAACAACTTACCAGATAGATGGTCAAGAGTTTTTTACAGGAACAGTTGGTGATATTGGGACGTCTTCCTTTTATCCTCCACATCACATGACGATGGGAGAAGGAGGAGCTGTTTATACCAATCATCCTCTCTTGCATAAATGTATTCAATCCTTCCGGGATTGGGGGCGTGACTGCGCATGCAAGCCTGGTCAGGATAATTTATGTGGGCATAGGTTTGATAAGCAGTATGGAGAGCTTCCTTTGGGATATGATCACAAATATGTGTATTCCCATTTTGGATATAATTTGAAGGCAACGGATATGCAGGCAGCAATCGGCTGTGCACAGATTGAAAAAATGCCAGAATTTGTGGAAAAAAGAAGACATAATTTTTATAGGCTTCTGGAAGGATTAAAAGAATGTGAAGATAAGCTGGTTTTGCCTGTGCCTTGTGAAAACTCTTCTCCAAGCTGGTTTGGATTTTTAGTTACATGTAAAGAAGGGGTAAGCCGCAATAAGGTCATCACATACCTGGAAAGCCATGGGATACAAACACGAATGCTGTTTGCAGGAAATTTGATCAAGCATCCCTGCTTTGACCAGATGCGGGCATCCGGTGAAGGGTATCGTGTCATTGGAAGCCTTGAAAATACAGATAGAATTATGAGGGATTCTTTCTGGGTGGGGCTTTATCCAGGAATGACAGATGAAATGATAGATTATATGGCAAAGATTATGAAAGAGGCAGTATATCAATAAAATTTTGGAGGCAGTATGAAGATTGTTGTAACAGGAGCAACTGGATTTGTTGGTCAATGGCTGGTCAATGAATTGTTAGATCAGAACGATGATGTAACAATTCTTGTGAGAAATAAAGAGCGGATACCAAAGAAGTGGAAAGGCTGTGTACATATGGTGGAAGCCGCTATGGAACAAGCTTCTGGGCTTGATAAAAAGGAGTTCCCCTGTGGAGAAGCAGATATTTTCATACATTTGGCCTGGGCTGGCGCCTCAGGCTTGGAAAGAGCAGATAGTCAGCTACAACTGCAAAATGTTCAATTTTCCTGTGATATGGTGAAATTAGCAGGGAGGCTGCATTGCAGCAGGTTTGTAAATGCAGGAAGTATTATGGAATATGAAGCCATGCAGTATATTCCTCAGGAAGGCGCTATGCCAGGTATGGGAAATATTTACAGTACAGCGAAGCTGGCAGCAGATTTTATGGGAAAGGCGACGGCAATTAATCTTGGAATCGAATACATAAATCTTATTATTTCCAATATTTACGGTGCAGGAGAGCATTCTGCAAGATTTTTAAATACAACCTTAAGAAGGATGCTGAATCATGAACAGATACCATTGACTCATGGGAAACAGCTATATGATTTTATCTATGCCTCTGATGCTGCAAAAGCAATAGCGCTTGCAGGAAAAAAAGGGAAAGGTAATACGGCGTATTATATTGGAAATTCCAGGCAGTATCCCTTAAAGGATTTTGTGTTACAAATGAAAAAAGTGTTAGAGAGTAAGTCCGAATTACTGTTTGGAAAGGCGCCATTTCAAGGAGCTATGCTAAGATATGATGAATTTGACACTGGCAAATTAGAAGAATTAGGATATAGAACTGAGATTGATTTTGCCAAAGGCGTAAATCTCACAAAAGAATGGATATTGGGAGAGAAAAATGACAACAAATTTTGAGATAAAGGAATTATCCATAGAAGGGGCGAAGATGCTGACGCCTTTTTATATGGAGGACAGCCGGGGATATTTTTTAAAAGGCTTTGAAAAGGATGTTTTTGAAAGCTGGGGATTGGATGCCAAGATACAAGAAGACTTTGAAACTTATTCCAAAAGAGGTGTAATCAGAGGGCTTCATTTTCAGACCAAAAGTCCCCAAGTGAAAATTGTACGAGCAATCAAGGGGAGGATTCATGATGTTATTGTAGATCTTCGGAAGGATTCTCTGAATTTTGGGAAGTATATAGGCGTGATTTTGGATGATAAAAAGCACAATATGCTTTGGATTCCGGCAGGCTTTGCACATGGCTTTGAAGTATTGTCTGAGGATGCCATTGTCTCATATAAATGCGTTGGAAAATATCAAAAGGATTACGACACGGGAATTTGCTGGAATGATAAGGAGATTGGAATAAAATGGCAGACGACAGATCCGATTGTTTCGGATAAAGATGCTGCGTTGATGACCTTTCGTGAATTTGTAAGTCAATATTCAGGATTATAAAAGTACTGATCGTAAGAAAGAAGGGCAGAAGATGTTTGATGGTTCTTTTTACAGAGGAAAAAAGGTTCTGGTAACCGGACATACAGGCTTTAAGGGTTCCTGGATGTGTATGGTTCTGGCCTTTTATGGAGCGGATATCATTGGTTATGCTTTAGAGCCCAAGACACAGCCAAATCTATTTGAGTTATGCAAAGTATCAGACAAAATAAATTCCGTGATTGGTGATATACGGGATTTGAGAAAGCTAAGAGAAGTGTTTTTGAGAACCCAGCCTGAAATTGTGATTCATATGGCTGCGCAACCATTGGTGTATGAGTCTTATTGTAATCCAGTTTACACTTATGAAGTAAATGTAATGGGGACAGTGAATGTTCTAGAGTGTATTCGGGAAACAGATTCTGTACGTTCCTTTGTAAATGTGACAACAGATAAAGTATATAAAAATAGGGAATGGGAGTGGGGCTACCGGGAAGAGGAGGAATTGAATGGGTATGATCCCTATTCCAACTCCAAGTCGTGTGCTGAATTAATTACAAGCAGTTATGTGAATTCTTTTTTTAAGGAGAGACAGATAGCAGTGTCTACCATGCGGGCAGGGAATGTGATCGGTGGAGGAGATTTTGCTGCAAATAGGATTATTCCAGACTGTGTACGTGCAGCATATGAGAAAAAGAAGATTGAGGTGCGAAATCCAAGGTCAATCCGCCCGTATCAGCATGTTTTGGATGCAGTATCGGCATATTTAATGGTGGCCCAGGCCCAGTATGAGGATATAGGATATGCTGGTGCATATAACGTTGGTCCTGAAGACAGGGATACCGTGGAAACAGGAAGAATTGTCACACTTTTTTGTCAATACTGGAATCAACGGTCAGGAGAAAAGGTGGAATGGACTGTTAGTGGGGAAAAAGGGGTTCATGAGGCAAATTTCCTGAAATTGGATTGTTCCAGATTAAAAGGCAAATTTCAGTGGAGACCAGTATGGAATATCGAAAAAGCAGTTGAGAAAACAGTGGAATGGTCGGTATCCTATCAAAAAGGGGAAGATATTCCACAATGTATGAAATGCCAAATAGAAGAGTTTACACGGTGATATTTATTTTATTCCCGCGGACAATGAGCCAAACAGCCGCGCTTGAGCGGGTATTTGACAAATGCCGCGGGAATAAAGCTTAATAAATGATTAATGGTGCAATATGTTCAAAAACAATACGTAAATATTTATCTTGCATACTTTGATCTTCCACTGGATTGCCATCCAGATCTTTTATGCTGATTGTATAATTTTTCAATTCAAATCTTCCGTCTTCAGCAGTAGGTGCGCCGTTTTCGAAATATATGGTGTGATGTTTTGTAAAAAAGGTGGCGTAATAGGGATCTTTTGGGTGTATGCTTTCCGTTAAGGCATATTCTCTTTCCTTCTCTCCGCCAAAACAAACAGGGAGCTGACCACTTGTCTCAACATTCTTCATAGGAATCCCAGCTAGCTTGCACATGATATTTACATAATCACTGGTTGAAATTATTTCATCTGTAATTTGAGCAGAACCTGTTCCTCTTATCATAAAAGCAACTTTTGCACGTTCTTTACACATAAAATGTTCCTCAGGAGGAACTAAAAAAGATTGCCCATGATCGGCAAACAGGCTGACAATAATTTCATTATCCTGATATTTGTTTTCTAAATAATTGTATAAAAGGCTCAATAGCACATCCACATGAGAGGCGGATTTGATAAAGGCTTTTATTTTGTCTTCACTGTATTCCTGCTTTGCCGAGGTTTCGCCAGCCTTTGCGAGAGAACGTTCCTTTAAAGAAATATTGTTTTGAATCGCCAGGGGAAGATCGAATCCGTCAGCAATATCATGCAAATCACCAATAGACATCCATAAAAACTGGTTGGTATCTTGAAAAGCCTCCAGATGGTCAACCACATCTCCCACAATCATCTCTGCCCGATAGCCAATATGCTGATGCTGGTAAATAAACTGGTCATAGCCTCTTGCATGGCCATAGGATGGAATAATTCTCCAGTTTCCGCATTGTTTTGCTGTGAAGTATCCGGCTTCCTTGAAATACTCAGGTAAGGTTGGCACGTCTTCTGGCATCGCTCCATCTATCATGTTGTGAATCAGCATATGGTGCGGCGTATCTAATCCTGTGACATAGTTGGCAATGCTTGGATACGTCCATTCGGCAGTTGCATATGCCTGTGTACATATTGTTCCCTTTCGGAAAAATTCATAGGTATTGGGCATTACCTTTTGGAAATCCTCACCATTTAAAATCTCCTGGGAAAGTCCATCGATGAAGATATTTAATACCACCTTTTTCTTGGAAGGGTCGACTCCAAGTGGAATTGGATTGCCATAAAAGGCTTTTTTACTGGAATGGACAGATACATTATTTGGAACTCTGTAATAGTTGAAATGCCAGAGGCTGTCCTGCGGCACAAGAAAGGTTTCCATTCCTTCTTTTTCAAAAAAGTGTATCGTTTGATTGTTTTCCACTGCAATTGGCAGGAGATATTCTTCTGCATTGCCCTTTACCTGATAATCGGCGCCTTCTGTGACAGTTAAAAATTCTCCCTTGTGATGGATTAAATCCCGGCAGTCTAGCCGCATAAGAGCATCAAACTGTTTCCGGTAAGCTCCAACATATCTTTTTTCAGATGGTGATACCCAATAATAATTTCCAATTACCTGCTTGCCGCTTCTATAAGCGATTTCATGAAAACCATAATGGGTTTGGGCTTGCTCAGCAGAATTTTGAATTTTCTCTAAGGCAAGGAGGTTGCCTTCTTCTTGGTACTTTCCAATCAGTTCTTGTATCATTTGCCAGAGCTGAGCCAGTTTTTTTGAAAGCTGAAGCTCTGCTTCCTTTGGGTCATGGGTATAGGAAAAAAGAAAAGATGCTTTTTCATAGTTTTCATAGGCGTTTAATATGTCGTTTCTTTGTTCATATATAGAAGCAAGGTTATAATACAGATCTCCAGTTAATGGGTATCGGCGGGTTCCTAATAAGGCATAATGCAGCGCTTGATCCAGATCGTTGGCATACAAATAATAGATGCTTTTAAAAGCAATTAAATCTAAGTCCATAGGAGCTTTTTGCTCGTATAAATCAATTAATTCTTTTGCTTCATTCAGCTCGAATGCATCTAATTTCCTTTCAATTTGCTGTTTGATTTGTTTCATTTTTTCCTCCATGTTTCTCTAATTGTTTAACCTTTCATAAATTTGGACGAAACAATTTATGACGTTATGATGTATATTCTATTATTTACTATACAATTGTCAAGCGCTATTTTGATAAAAAAATAATTCAAAATTATTTGAAATAAAATTTAAGATAGCTATAAAGTCTTTTGAGGAACGGCCGATAAAAATTATGTAATAAAAATAAATGTATACAGTTAATAGATTTGGCTGTAGAAAGGTTTCTGAATGAATATCCTAGGCTTCAGTCAGAGACGTCAAAAATTTTACGAATATAAGTGCCAATGCAAAGCAGGGGCGATTATATGAAATTTATATGAAATAATTTTGCAGCATGGAAGCTGCAGTATATTCAAGGAGGAAAATC
>ERZ778518.99-NODE-99-length-85971-cov-14.078006_pt1 | contig 85971 bp, 82 predicted proteins | sample MGYA00510340_ERZ778518 | MGnify/ENA primary metagenome ERZ778518 (study PRJEB29527, sample SAMN07138967) | mouse gut metagenome | material: feces | host: mouse | place: China:Nanjing | collected 2016-01-25 ...
TGCAGGAGTCCGGCATCGAGATCAAGGAGATGAATTCCGGCTGTATCTGCTGCTCACTGGTGGGCGATTTCGGCACGTCCCTAAAGGAAGTGTTGGACACCTATGCGCCGGAGCGCATTCTGATCGAGCCTTCGGGCGTGGGCAAACTATCTGACGTCATGAAGGCGGTGCAGGACGCCATGACCGACAGGGACGTGCAGCTTAGCAGCGCTGTCGCCGTGGTGGATGCCTGCAAATGTAAGATGTATATCAAAAATTTCGGGGAATTTTTTGTCAATCAGATCGAGCACGCCGGGACGATTGTCCTTAGCAGGACGGACAAGATCAGCGAGGAGAGGCTTTCCGCCTGTGTGGCGATGATTAGGGAGCACAACGCGAAGGCGACGATCATCACCACGCCGTGGGATGCGCTTGAGGGGAAGGATATTCTGGAAACCATCGAGGGCGCGAAGGATCTGGAGGCGGAACTGATGCGGGAAGTGATGGAGATGCAGGAGGAGCACCATCACCACGGGCATGGGCATTGCTGTCACGACGAGGAGCACGAAGGGCACGGACACGGGCACTGTCATCACGACGAGGAGCACGAAGGGCACGGACACGGGCACTGTCATCACGACCATGAGCACGAGGAGCACGGACATGACCATGAGGGACACGACCACCACCATCATGCGGACGAGGTGTTCACAAGCTGGGGACTTGAGACGCCGGCGGTGTACACGAAAGAGGAGATCTCGCATATTCTGGCGGAACTTGATAAGGAGGAGTACGGTCTGGTGCTCCGCGCGAAAGGTATGGTTGCCGGCGCAGAGGGCGGCTGGATTTATTTTGACTATGTGCCGGAGGAGAGCAATGTCAGGGACGGCAAACCCGGCGTGACGGGAAAATTCTGCGTGATCGGCTCCAAGCTGAATGAAGAGAAGCTGGCAGCGCTGTTTGGGAAATAGATAGCGTGTGTTATCTATGCGCAGGAAGAAATGAGAAAGGAATGAGGAGAAATTGAAACCGGTCTATATGATTAACGGCTTTTTGGAGAGCGGCAAGACAGAGTTTATCACCTATACACTGGCGCAGCCTTATTTTCAGGTGCGGGGGAAAACCCTGCTTATCCTCTGCGAGGAGGGGGAGAACGAGTATGATCCCGCACTTCTCAGGCAGAGCCGCACGGTGCTTGAGCTGATTGACGGGGAGGAGGAATTTACGCCAAACCGCTTGATCGAGCTGGAGAAAAAACATAAGCCGGAGCGCATCATAATCGAGTTCAACGGCATGTGGAATTACAAGGAGATGAAACTTCCGTGGCACTGGAAGATCGAGCAGCAGATCACCACCATCGACGCCTCCACGTTTCCCGTGTATTTTACAAATATGAAGTCTCTGCTTGCGGAACAGATCAGGAAGTCCGAGCTGATTATCTTCAACCGCTGCGACGGGGTGGAGGACCTTGGCAGCTACAAACGGAACGTGAAAGCGATCAATCCAAAGGCGGAGATCGTGTTTGAGGATTCCAATGGGGAGATCAATGAGATTATGGAGGAGGATCTGCCCTACGATCTGAAAGCGCCGGTGCTAGAACTGGATAACGAATGTTATGGAATCTGGTATCTGGATACCATGGACCACCCCGAGCGCTATGAGGGCAAGACGGTCTCCTTTGTGGGGATGGTGCTAAAGCCGAAACAGTTCCCGAAGAATTACTTTGTGCCGGGGCGCATGGCGATGACCTGCTGCGCGGAGGACATGGCGTTTCTCGGATATGCCTGTGAGTACGGGCAGGCGGCAGAGCTTGAGGAACAGAAGTGGGTGAAAGTCACGGCGCGGGTGGAGACGTCATATTTTGAGCAGTATCAGGGGGAAGGCCCGGTGCTGCGTGCCCTCAGCGTGGAGCACACGAGGGCGCCGAAAGAGGAAATCATCAGCTTTGTCTGATGGATGAAAGGTTAAAAGGTTATGTTTGGTTACACAGGATTTCAATGGTTGTTTTTGTTTTATTTTTACTGTTTCGGGGGCTGGTGCTTCGAGTCAGTATTCGTGTCACTCAAATCCCGGAAATGGGTAAACAGGGGCTTTATGAGAGGCCCCTTTTTGCCGCTGTACGGGACAGGGGCGATTATGATGCTGGTGGTATCCATGCCCTTTGCGGATAACATACTGCTCACCTATTTTGCGGGTGTGGTCGGCGCGACGGCGCTGGAGTATGTGACGGGAGTCGCCATGGAGGCGCTCTTCAAGATGAGGTACTGGGATTATTCGGGAAGGTTTATGAATTACAAGGGACATATCTGCCTGCGTTCGTCGATTGCATGGGGATTCTTTACCATCCTGATGACAAGGGTGATACACAGACCCATCGAACAGTTGATGTTTTCCATGCCGGACAAGGCGATGCATCATGTGACGGTGCTTCTTACAGTTTATATCGTGGCGGATTTCACGCTGTCCTTCAAGGCGGCGCTGGATCTGCGGGATCTCATGGTCAGGCTCGTGGGGATCAAGGAGGAACTGCTGCGTATGCAGAAGCGTCTGGATGTGCTGATTGCATTCAGCAATGACGAGAAAGAGCAGAAACGTCTCGACAGGGAGGAACGCAGGGGCACCCGCGTAAAGGATCTGACCGTCGGGCTGGAGCAGGGGTTTGCCATGATAAAGGAGGCGCTTCTGAGCAGACCGTCGGCATACGGGGAGAGCGTCCGGGAGGAAATTGCCGAACTGCGCGGCAAATTCAGCCTCTATCTGGAGCGGGAGACCGGCTATGGCAGGCTACTGGATTTTTACAAGCGTGACATGATACGGAACAATCCGACCATGCGAAGCGAGGAATATGAGAGCGAGTTTGAAGAGTTGAAAGAGATGGCGAACAATAAGGCAGAGAGATGACGCTTCTGCCTTATTCGTCTCCCAGTGGAATATAGCGGGGATCCTTGCGTTTCCCGGCGCGGATGGAGTCGAGAAGCTGGTTTTCCATCAGCTCGAAATTGCGCGCCTTGCGGCGGAACAGCGCGAGGAACTTGTTGTAGAGCCAGAATGAGTATACCAGTACACTGTTCGCTCTTCCCAGTTTGGCTTTCGTGGTGTGCATGTAGTGGTGTCCGCCGATCATGGTGGGTTTGCCGGAACGGATGTAGTGGATCAGCTCCGTCTCGGAGGCAATGTCTTCCTGCAGGACCGTGTAGCCGAAACCGGCGCAGTCCTCCTTGTGGGAATCGCTGCCGCCGAAGCAGGGCAGATCGTATTTTTTCGCAAGCGCCATGGCGCGCATGTTGGAATCCGCGTCCTCACAGGCGTTGTAGCCTTCCACAAAGTCAAATTTGTAGTAAATATGTTCGTAGAATCTGCCCCGCAGCGTGTTGCAGATACTCAAGAATTTTTCGCCGCAAGGGTGTGCGGGCCCGATGATTCCGCCGTAGAAATGCACGATTTCTATAAGGAGGATGATGGGGAGACCCCGCAGCTCCAGAATAGGCAGGCTGACGCCTGTGGGCATGATGATGAGCATGTGCCCTGCGTTTATGGTATCGTATTCTATTCCTTTCAGGACAACAAAATCGTCCGGCTTTTCCTTACATTTTTTATAATAACGGTAGGCTTTGTAGGAGTTATGGTCCGTGATGAGCATACCCTGATAGCCTTTCTGCTTTAAGATGGAAATATTCTCAAGCAGTTCCAGCTTCCCGTCGGGAGATCCTTCTTTTGTGTGACAATGCATGTCCAGTTTCATATCGTTTCCTCTTTAATCACCATTTTCCCTATCTATTCTACCCTCTTTTCGCAGGAAATGCCACTGGTTTTTTTTTGAAGCATAACTTGGACAAAGCTTCATATATTGTAATGAATAAGGGGGGATGGCAATGCGCGCGGAGGAAATTCTTATGCTCTTTCCGGAGGGAAGCCGGGACAGATGGCGGGAAGTGGCAAAAATGGCGAGGCGGCTTCAGGAAATACGGCTCCGGGCCTGTCTGCCCCTATCCATATTAGTCGATAACAGGGAATATTTTGTGGACAGGCAGGGGCAGATCGTGGACATACCGGGGGAGGCGGCAAGACCTTTGCCGGAAGAGCTGGAAAACCTGCTGGGGCATTTGTGCAAATATTCCATATATGCTTTTGCGGATGAGATCAGACAGGGATTTCTGACTGTGCAGGGGGGACACAGGGTGGGGCTTGCCGGGCAGGTCATTCTGGACGGGGAAGGCCGGATTAAGAATATGAAATACATACGTTATTTAAATATCCGTATCGCCCATCAGATACGGGGCGCCGCGGACGCGCTGATGCCCTGTCTGTATGAGGACGGGCAGGTGATGAGCACCCTTCTGATCTCCCCGCCGGGCGGCGGAAAGACAACCATGCTGCGGGATATTATCAGGCAGGTTTCGGACGGAACCGTTTACGGGCGCGGGATCAATGTGAGCGTGGTGGACGAACGGTCGGAGATCGCGGGAAGTTATCTGGGCGTTTCGCAAAATGACGTGGGAATCCGCACGGATGTACTGGATGGCTGTCCGAAGGTGGAGGGCATGATGCGGCTGATCCGCTCCATGGCGCCCCGGGTGCTGGCGGTGGACGAGGTCGGCAGTCTGGCGGACGCGCAGGCGCTGCAGATGGCGGGCGGCTGTGGCTGCAAGCTGCTGGCTACGATTCACGGCGGCTCCATGGAGGAAGTAAGGCGAAAAGATTACATGCGTTATATCATGGAACAGGGGCTGTTCGAGCGGTATGTGATGCTGGACCGCAGACAGGGTGCGTGCAGAATCGTGGAAATATATGACGGGGAAGGAAAACCATGTACAAGGCAGTAGGTTTTTTTTGTATTCTCGCCGGATGCGCCGGATGGGGGCACAGTCTGGCGGGACAGGAGAAGGAGCGGGTAAGGCATCTGATGATGCTGTCCCAGATACTTTCGCGGATGCGGAGCGAAATATCTTACGGAAAGCACACCATGCCGGAGATCTGCCTCCTGCTGGCAGAATTGGATGACAAGTGTTACGCATCCTGCTTCGGGCGTATCTACGAGAGGACGGCGGGGGAGGGCGGAACGGATTTCCCGAAAGTATGGGAGGAGGAGTTCGGGAAGTGTCTGGCGCCTTTGCCGCTGCGGGAAGAGGAGAGAAGGATAATGACAGAGCTTGCGAAAAGTTTGCGTTTCCGGGAGGAGAACGGACAGGCAGGGCGCGTCGGGCAGGCGGAAGTCTTTTTTGAGGACAGATACCGGCAGGCGGGGGAAATGGTAGGGAACAGATCAAAAATGATACACAGCGTCAGTATACTGACAGGACTGCTTCTGGCAATTCTGCTGCTGTGACGGACAGGGGAGGACGGATGAGCGTTAGTCTGATTTTCAAGATAGCGGCGGTCGGTATCTTGGTCACAATATTAAATCAAGTTTTAAAACATAGCGGAAGAGAGGATCATGCCTTTCTAATCAGCCTTGCCGGGTTAATTCTTGTTTTAACTTGGATCGTTCCGTACATATATGATCTGTTCGTGATGATGCAGCAGTTGTTTGAACTGTGATCAGATGAAAGGGATTTAGCAGATAAGAGGTGGGAGGGAGGACGGACGGTATGGATATGGTGAAGGCGGGGATCGTCGGTGTGGTCGGGGTGCTGCTGGCGGTGTCGATCAAGAGCCATAAGGCGGAATACGGCGTTTATGTAGCGCTTGCGGTCTGTTTCGTGATGATGGAATATATCATGCGTTATTTTATGCAGATCCTGTCGGGTATGGAGGCGCTGCGGGGCTATCTGCGGGACAATTACAGCTATCTGGCGCTGCTCTTAAAGGCGGTGGGCGCCACTTACGCCTGCGAGTTCTGCGCGGGTATCTGTAAGGACGCGGGGTACGCCGGCGTGGCGGGACAGGTGGAGATGCTTGGTAAGCTTTACATTCTTTCCATGGGAATGCCGGTGCTGCTTTCCCTGATGGAGAGCATACAACGAATGGGGGGATGAGGATGGGTTCAGAGGAGAGTGCGCTTGTGTGGGAGCAGATGGGGCTGGACGTGCTTGCCGGGGATTTTGACAGGCTGTTTCCCTCCTATTCCTTTGACGGGGAGGCGGTGCTTGCCGATATCATGGGCGGTCAGCTCTGGGAGGCGGTAAAGAAGATTTTTGGCGGCATTTCCGGCGCGGTTTCGTTCCAGAAAGAAGAATTTCGAGTGTTATTTTTTACAATTCTCGTTCTGGGCGTGGCGGCGGCTCTCTTTTCCAACTTTGCCGATCTGTTCCGGGACCATCAGGTCTCGGATATCGCCTTTTACTTCGTATATCTGCTGCTGATTACGGTGCTCCTTAAATTTTTTGCGCAGACGGCGGGCGCGGTAAAGGAAATTTTAAACGGTGTCGTCACCTTTGTCAGACTGTATATCCCGACGTATATACTGGCTGTGGGAGGCGCTTCGGGAGCTGTCTCGGCAACGGTGTATTACCAGCTCCTTCTGGTGGCGGTCTGTCTGATTGAGTGGGGGTATCTCACGGTGCTGGTGCCCTTTGTCTACGTCTATGTACTGCTGACGGTGATCAACGGAATCTGGATGGAGGAAAAGCTGGCGCTTCTTTTAGAACTTTCGGAAAAAGTAATTAAGGGGAGTTTAAAGTTTTCCGTCTGGCTGATTACCGGATTCAGCCTTCTGCAGTCGATGATATCACCTGTTATTGATTCCCTGCAGTCGTCCGCGGTCAAAAAGGCGCTTTCCGCCATGCCGGGAATCGGCGGATTGACGGAGGGAATGTTTGAGATGGTGCTGGGGTCAGCCGTGCTGGTCAAAAACAGTCTCGGACTTTTTATGACGTTTACGCTGATCGCGCTCTGTGCGGTGCCGGTTTTAAAAATGGCAATGACGGCATGTGTGATTAAGTTTTGCGCGGCGCTGATAGGCATTGTGAGCGACAAGCGGCTGACAAACTGCGCCAGCAGGGTGGGCGAAGGGAATCTGATGCTTCTGCGGATTGCGCTGACTTCTGTCGGGATGTTTATGATTCAGGTGGCTGTCATCAGTTATTCCACAGGACATGCCGTGCGCTGAACGGAGGTGGCAAAATGCTTGAAACGATCAGACAGATCGGCGTTTTTATGATAGCGGCGCAGGCGGTCGTGCATTTTGCGCCGGGGAGACAGTATGAGAAATATATCAAATCCGTGTCGGGTATTATGATACTGCTTCTCTTTTTGAAACCTGTCCTGCAGTCTGCCGGGGCGGAATGGGAGGAGCCGCGGGCGCTTCTGGAAAAATGGGAAGCGTCCGCGGACCTGCCCGATTTTTCTGTAAAAATGCAGACGGGCGGCGTGACAGAGGAGGTGGCGGCGCGCATGGAGACGGCGCTTATGGGGCGGTTAAACAGGGAGCTTACGGGGGAGGCGTACTTTGTGAGCCGCGTCTCGCTCCGGCTGGTACAGGATCCCGGGGCGGAGGCGGGAACGCTGCTGCCGGAGATCACGGTCTTTCTGAGAGAAAGGGCGGAGGCGGAGGCGGGCAGGCGGATCGAAATTGGGGAGATTGTGATCGGGCAGACGCCAGAAACGGATGCAGGCGAACCTTTTTCGTCCTATCGGTCGCGGTTTGCCGTACTTTTGGAGATGGAGGAGGAAAGAGTGGAGGTGAGACCGGATGGGAGAGGCTAAGAAGTTTTTTGAGCGGATAGGCGGTGCGAAGAAGCTCAGAAAGGACCAGTGCCTGATCCTGATTCTGGCAGGCGTTTTGCTTTGTGTGATTTCCCTGCCGGTGGAAAAAGATAAATCAAAGTCCGGCTTATTGGACACAACTGGCGCTACAATACAAAACGAACATACGTTCGCAGAAGAGAAGAAAGGAAAGGACTACGTGTCGTACTGGGAGGAAAAGCTGGAAGAAAGCCTGCGGTGCGTGGAGGGGGCAGGGAAGGTCAGGGTACTGATTTACACGGGAGAATCGGAAGAGATTATTCTGGCGAGGGACGGCGTAGAGGAATTTTCGGATACGACAGAGACGGATGCGGCGGGAGGGAACCGCCATATTGCGGAGAACAGGCTGGATAAGACGGTTATCTGCACGGTGGATGAACGGGGGCAGAACGTGCCCCTTGTGGTCAAAACGAAAGCGCCCGGAGTGGAGGGCGTCGTGGTGATCGCGCAGGGGGCGGACAGGGCGCAGGTGCGCAGGGACATAATCGAAGCGATTCAGGTATTATTTGATGTAGACATGAATAGAATATCAATAATTAAAATGAAAACAAATAATCAGTGAAGGGGAGAAGAAATTGAAGAATATGATCAAGAAGAACCAGATGATGATTACGGCGCTGGCAATTATGATCGCTGTGGCAGGGTACTTAAATTTTGCGGGCACCAAGGTGACGGACGAGGATCTGATGAGCGTGAGCGGGGAAATGGGAGCCACCGGGCTTACACAGGAAGATGCGGAAGCGGAGTACGCGGCGCTTCTGGATTTGTCGGAAGAGGACATCGAGCAGGCGTCCGGCGACATAGAAAGTCTGGACAGCGACGTGACTATGGCGGAAAGCGGCAGCGTGGATGAGGAACTGGCGCAGGCGCTTGCCGAGGAACAGATGGACGAAGTGCCCGGCGAGGCGGTCTTTACGTCGGCGGAAACCGCATCGGCACTTTCCGGGGCGAAGCTTGAGAAGGAACAGACGAGGGTACAGAATAAAGAGACGCTTTTGGAGATTATCAATAACGCCAATATCAGCGAGACCCAGAAGCAGGAAGCGGTGACCAGCATGATTTCCATGACGGACATCGCGGAGAAGGAGACGGCGGCGGAGATTCTGCTGGAGGCGAAAGGGTTTGACGACGCCATTGTCAGCATAGACGGGGACAGTGTGGACGTGGTCGTGAATACGGCGGAGCTTTCCGAGGCGCAGCGCGCCCAGATTGAGGACATAGTGATCCGCAAGACAGGCGTGAGCGCGGATGCGGTTGTGATCAGCACGGTAAATGCCGACGAAAAATAAGCGGATGAATTCCTGTGTACATTGTAAAGGGTTTTGTGATACTATAGTAAAGTATGGATTTTGGGGCGGCAGACGCCGCAAGCTTCGCGTTTGCCGACACATCCATGCTGTAGAATAGCGGTTGGAGGATAAAAACGTGGGAAATTATGCGGAGGAAATAAACAGAAGAAGAACATTTGCGATCATTTCGCACCCGGACGCGGGCAAGACAACCCTTACCGAGAAGTTTCTGCTGTACGGGGGAGCGATCAATCTGGCGGGCAGCGTCAAGGGAAAAGCGACGGCGAGACATGCGGTTTCCGACTGGATGCAGATTGAGAAGGAGAGGGGAATTTCCGTCACTTCCTCTGTACTGCAGTTTTCTTATGACGGGTTCTGTATCAATATTCTGGATACGCCGGGGCATCAGGACTTCTCGGAGGATACCTACAGGACGCTGATGGCGGCGGATTCGGCGGTGATGGTCATAGACGCTTCCAAGGGTGTGGAGGCACAGACGCGCAAACTTTTTAAGGTGTGCGTGATGCGCCATATCCCGATTTTTACCTTTATCAATAAGATGGACAGGGACGCGAACGATACTTTTGAGCTTCTGGACGAAATCGAGAAGGAGCTGGGGATTGCCACCTGCCCGGTGAACTGGCCGATCGGATCCGGGAAGAATTTTAAGGGTGTTTACGAGCGGGAGAGCCAGTGTGTGATCACCTACACGGATACGGAGAAGGGAACGAAAGAGGGACATGCCACGAGGATTCCATTTTCGGAGACGGAGAATCTGACGGCGCAGATTGGGGAAGACTTTTTATCACAGCTTACCGATGAAATAGAACTTCTGGACGGCGCCAGCGCCTCTTTCGACTTGGAGCAGATTCAGGCGGGAAATCTGACGCCGGTGTTTTTCGGGTCGGCGCTCACGAATTTCGGCGTGGAAATCTTTTTGCAGCACTTTTTAAAGATGACGACCACGCCGCTGCCCCGCAGGGCGGATATCGGACTGATTGATCCGGTGGAACATGATTTTTCGGCTTTTGTCTTTAAAATTCAGGCGAATATGAACAAGGCGCACCGCGACAGGATCGCGTTCATGCGCATCTGTTCGGGCAGATTTGACGTGAACGAAGAAGTGAGGCATGTGCAGGGTGGCAGGGTGATGCGTCTGTCCCAGCCCCAGCAGATTATGGCGGACGAGCGTAAAATCTTGAGTGAGGCGTATGCGGGTGATATCATCGGCGTGTTTGACCCGGGCATCTTTTCCATAGGGGACACCGTATGTATGCCTGGGGAGCAGTTTGCCTACGAGGGCATTCCCACCTTCGCGCCGGAGCATTTTGCGAGGGTCAGACAGGTGGATACCATGAAGCGCAAGCAGTTTGTCAAGGGCATCATGCAGATTGCGCAGGAGGGCGCTATCCAGATTTTTCAAGAGTTTAATACCGGCATGGAGGAGATCATTGTCGGCGTGGTCGGCGTTCTGCAGTTCGACGTGCTGAAATACCGGCTGGAAAACGAGTATAACGTGGAAATAAAACTGGAGAATTTACCTTACGAGTATATCCGCTGGATTGAGAACAAGGACATTGATCTGGACAAGCTGACCGGCACTTCGGATATGAAGAAAATCAAGGATTTGAAAGACAATCCGCTCCTGCTTTTCGTCAACCAGTGGAGCATCGGTATGACGGTGGAGAGAAATGAAGGACTGATACTTTCTGAATTTGGCAGAACATAAGTGATCGGGAAAGCCTGTGGGAAGGAGGGCGGCTGCGTATGAAAAAGACGGGGATATTGTTGTTGTGTATGCTGGCTTTAACCGGCGCCCTCTATCTTGTGGTGCAGGGCCTGTCGCGGAGTGAGAGCAGTCTCTGCAGGCAGAAGGATCTGGCAGCGGGAGGGACGAAGGAAAATCTGCCGGAGCAGGTGCTCACCCGGACGGATGAAGAACTGCGGGAAGAGCAGACGGACTGCTATGCCTTCGGCAGACTGTCGGAGGAGGAGCAGGAGGTTTATCTGGAGATTCTGGAGGCATTGCTCCAGTTTAAGGAAAATGTAAAGCTTTCCAGCTGCGATAAAGAGCTGATTTCCCGCGTGTTCCAGTGCGTGTTAAACGACCATCCCGAGATTTTCTATGTGGATGGGTACAGCTATACGGAATATACGCTGGGAAGTATTTTGAAAAAGATCACCTTCACGGGCAGCTATCGGTTCAGCCCGGAGGAAGTGGTGGAAAAGCAGAGGCAGATAGATAGTTATGTAAACCAATGCCTCGCCGGTATGCCGGAGAACGCGGACGAGTATGAGAAGGTAAAGTATGTCTATGAATATCTGATCCATCATACGGACTATGACGCGGCGGCGAAGGACAGCCAGAATATCTGCTCTGTCTTTCTGGAACAGAAATCCGTATGTCAGGGATATGCGAAAGCGACGCAGTATCTTCTGAACCGTGCCGGGGTCTTTGCGACGCTAGTGCTCGGCAGGGTTGTGGGCGGAGAAGGACACGCATGGAATCTGGTGCGGATCGACGGGGAATACTATTATGTGGATACCACATGGGGAGACGCGTCCTATCAAGCGGTGGGCGGCGGCGACTATCCTGTGGAGAAAATACCGACGATCAATTATGATTATCTCTGTGTGACCACGGAGCAGATGGAACAGACGCACACCCGGGAGAATGTGGTGGAAATGCCGGAGTGCACTTCCATGGACGCCAATTTCTATGTGAGGGAAGGGGTCTATTTCACGGATTTTGACGAGGAGAAGATTGAGAAAATTTTTACGGACAGCTATGAGCGGGGAGACACCTATGTGACGCTGAAATGCGAGGGGCCCGATATCTATCGGAAAATGCAGGAGACGCTGATCGGGGAGCAGGGGGTTTTCCGCTATCTGGACTGCCCCGACAAGGCGGTATCCTATGTGGAGAACGAAAAGCAGTACAGCTTAAGTTTCTGGCTTTGATAGGACTAGGCAAAAACAAGAAATTTTGATATACTTAACCCAATATGGACAAATATTGCATTATGCGCGGGAATCGGCGCGGAAATGAGGAAAAACTATGGAACAGGAAGAAAAGAAGGGCGGTTACGAGTCACAGGAGGAGAAAGCCGGGACAGTAAAGATCGCGGATGACGTGGTGGCGATGATCGCTGCGCTTGCCGCGACGGAAGTGGACGGTGTTGCCGCCATGGCGGGGAATCTCACGAACGAACTCCTAAGCCGTGTGGGAGTCAGAGGACTCTCCAGAGGATCCAAAGTGGAAGTGTCGGGGAAAAAGGTCAAGGTGGGACTCGCGATCACCGTGGAATACGGCTACAATATTCCGGCTACCTGCCAGAGAGTGCAGACGAAGGTGAAGGGTGCGATTGAGAATATGACGGGGCTGGAGGTTCAGGATGTGAACATCCGAATTGCCGGCATCAATGTGACAAAAGAGAAATAGGACGAGTGGTTTATGAGCAGAAGAGAGTTGCGCGAACAGATATTCAAGCTGCTGTTCCGGGTAGAATTTAATAAAATGGAAGATATGCCGGAGCAGGAGGAACTGTTCTTTGAGGACGAAGACGCCGCAACGGATGGGGATGCCGCATACATTTCGGTGAAATACCATAATATTTCCGGGAAACTGGCTGAGATCGACGCGCTTTTGAACGAGAAGGCGTCAGGCTGGGACACCGGGAGGATGAGTAAGGTTGACCTGACGATCCTGCGTCTGGCGGTCTATGAAATCATTTACGATGAGGATGTTCCCACCGGCGTTGCGATCAATGAGGCGGTGGAACTCGCCAAAAAATTCGGGCAGGACGCCTCCTACGGTTTCGTCAACGGCGTTCTGGCGAAGTTCGCATAAGAGGCAGACGTATGCAGAATGTATACACAGTGGCGCAGGTCAATTCCTACATCAGAAACATGTTCACACAGGATTTTATGCTGCAGAAAGTCCGGATCAGGGGTGAGGTCAGTAACTGTAAGTATCATACCTCCGGGCATATTTATTTTACGCTGAAGGATGAAAAAAGCGCAATATCATGTGTTATGTTTTCCTCTGACAGGAGAGGGCTGCCCTTCCGTATGACGGAGGGACAGCAGGTCGTTGTAAGCGGAAGTGTGGACGTTTATGAGCGCGACGGAAAATACCAGTTATACGCCAGACAGATAGAACTGGACGGGATCGGCGCCTTATATGAGAGATACGAGCGGCTGAAAGCGGAACTTGCGGAGCGGGGGATGTTTGACGAAGCGTATAAGCGCCCGATTCCGCGCTATATCAGGGTGCTCGGTGTGGTGACGGCTGAGACGGGGGCGGCGGTGCGCGACATCATCAATGTGGCGACCAGAAGGAACCCTTATGTGCAGGTGATCCTCTATCCGGCGATCGTGCAGGGAGAGGCGGCGGCGCCCAGCATTATAAACGGGATTCATGCGCTGGAGAGACTGCAGACAGACACGATTATTGTAGGGCGGGGCGGCGGTTCCATCGAGGACCTGTGGGCATTCAATGAGGAGGCGGTGGCGCAGGCGGTTTTTGACTGCAGCGTCCCGGTTATTTCCGCGGTGGGGCATGAGACGGACGTGACGATCACGGATTTCGTGGCGGATCTGCGTGCGCCCACGCCATCTGCGGCGGCGGAACTTGCGGTCTGCGATTTCAGACAGATCGAAGAGCGGATGGAAGAGTATGAGGCGACCATGCAGCATCTGTGCAGGAGAACGATACAGAGCTATCGGAACAGGGCAGCGCAGTACGGGATGCGGCTCCGCTATTTAAGCCCTCTGCACATCCTTCGCACAAAGAAGACACAGGCGGTATCTCTGGAGGAACGTCTGCAGGCGGCGATGGAGGGAAAGCTGCAGGAAGTGCGCCACAGGCTTGCGCTTTACGCGGCACAGATGAAGGGACTTTCACCGTTGGACAAACTGAGTCAGGGATATGCTTACGCATCTGACGCTACAGGAAAGACACTGTCGTCTGTGGAGCAGGTAGCTGTGGGGGAACAGATTCAGGTATATGTGAAGGACGGCAGTCTTTTGGCGCAGGTACAGGAGAAGCGTAATGGCTAAAAAGAAAGAGGAGAAAACAGAAAAAGAACAGGCGTTATCCCTGGAGGAGACGTTTGCGCAGATAGAGGAAGTGATCGGCAGGCTGGAGGCGGAGGACATTACACTGGAGCAGTCCTTTGCGGAGTATAACCGGGGAATGGCGCTTCTGGCACAGTGCAACGAGACCATAGACCGGGTGGAAAAGAAAGTGCTTAAGATCAACGAGGACGGTGGACTGGATGAATTTTAAAGAGGAACTGGAGAAGAAGACCGGGAAAGTGGAGGAAATCCTCGCGGCGTATCTGCTGGAACCGGAGGGATATCAGAGTAAAGTGCTGGAGGCGATGGCGTATGCGGTATCGGCGGGTGGCAAGAGGCTGCGCCCGCTGATGATGGCAGAGAGCGCAGCCCTGTTTGTGGAGGCGGAGGAAGTGTGGCGCACGGACGGGACTGTAGTGCCTGAGCCTGCCACAGTGAGGGCGCTGCCTATGTTTATGGCGGCGATTGAGTTTATCCACACCTACTCCCTCATACACGACGATCTGCCGGCTCTGGACAACGACGATTACCGCAGGGGCAGGAAAACGACCCATGTGGTTTACGGGGAAGACATTGCCGTGATTGCTGGAGACGGGCTTTTGAATTATGCCTATGAGACGGCTTCCCGCGCTTTTCGCAAAGCGGTGACGCTGGAGGACTATGAGCGGACAGAGTGCGCCTTAAACATTTTAGGGCAAAAGGCTGGCGTCTGCGGCATGGTCGGCGGTCAGTGCGCGGATCTTCTGGCGGAGAAGCCGGAGACGGAAGTGACGGAGGAGATGCTTCTGTATATCCATAAAAATAAGACCGCCGCGCTGATTCAGGCGGCAATGATGATAGGAGCCGTCCTTGCGGGAGCCGATGAGAAGGCGGTGGAGCAGATCGGGCGGTGTGCGGAAAATATCGGCGTCGCCTTTCAGATTCAGGATGATATTCTGGACGTGACGAGCAGTCTGGAAGTGCTGGGAAAGCCCACAGGGAGCGATGAAAAGAATCATAAACTGACTTATGTGACCATGCACGGGCTGGAAGAGTCGAAAAGGCAGGTGAAGGCGCTTTCCGGCGAGGCGGTCGGGATTCTGAAAGCCTTTCCGCACAGGAATACTTTTTTGGAAACTTTGGTGGAGCAGTTGATCTACAGAGAAAAATAAGGGGCCATTGTATGTTACTTGAGCAGATAACACAGACGAATGATATCAGGCAGATTGCGCCGGAGGACTACGGCGTATTGGCGGAGGAGATCAGGAAATTTCTGATCCAGTCCATCAGCGTGACCGGCGGGCATCTCGGTTCTAATCTGGGGGCGGTGGAACTTACCATGGCACTCCATTTGTTTTTAAACCTTCCGGAGGACAAGCTGATCTGGGATGTGGGACACCAGTCCTACACCCACAAGATTCTGACGGGACGGCGGGACGGTTTCGTGAACCTGCGCAAATTCGGCGGTATGAGCGGTTTTCCGAAGCGCAAAGAGAGCGACTGCGACTGTTTTGACACAGGGCACAGCTCCACCTCCATATCGGCGGGGCTTGGCATGGTGAAGGCGAGGGATATTCAGGGCGGCAATCACACCGTCGTCTCCGTGATCGGGGACGGGTCGCTGACGGGCGGCATGGCGTATGAGGCGTTAAATAACGCTTCCCGTCTGGAGACGAATTTTATCATTGTTTTAAACGACAACAACATGTCCATTTCCGAGAATGTGGGCGGTGTTTCCAAATATCTGAACAATATCAGGACAGCGGATATGTATCTGGATCTGAAGGAAGGGATTTACAATTCGTTGCGCGGCAAGCCGAAATACGGCGACAAAGTGGTGAGCCAGATCAGACGCGCCAAGAGCAGCTTTAAGCATCTGGTGGTGCCGGGCATGTTCTTTGAGGACATGGGTATCACGTATCTGGGTCCCGTGGACGGACACAACATTCAGGAGATGGTACATATTTTCCGGGAGGCGAGGAAGGTCAAAAAGGCGGTGCTCGTCCATGTCATCACACAGAAGGGCAGGGGCTATGCGCCCGCGGAGCGCCACCCGGCAAGATTCCATGGGGCGGAGCCTTTTGATATCGAGACGGGCATTCCCAGCTCCCCCAAGGCGAAGGCGAATTACACGGATATTTTTTCCACGGTTATGTGCAAGCTGGGGCAGCGGGATGAGAAGGTGGTGGCGATCACGGCAGCCATGCCGGACGGTGTGGGGCTGAAACGGTTCCGCAACATGTACCCGGAGCGGTTCTTTGACGTGGGAATCGCGGAGGAGCACGCGGTGACCTTTGCGGCGGGACTGGCGGCGGGAGGCTTAAAACCCATTGTGGCGATCTACTCCTCTTTCCTGCAGCGGTCTTACGACCAGATTCTGCACGACGTCTGCATCCAGAACCTGCCTGTGGTGTTCTGTATCGACAGGGCGGGGCTTGTGGGGAGCGACGGGGAGACGCATCAGGGGCTGTTTGACCTGTCTTACCTGTCTTCCATACCGAATATGCATGTGATGGCGCCCAAAAACAAGTGGGAGCTTTCCGATATGATCAAGTTTGCGGTGGAGTTCGGCGGTCCCATTGCCATCCGCTATCCGAGAGGCGAGGCGTTCGACGGGCTGAAGGAATACAGAGAGCCTGTTGTCTACGGAAAGAGTGAGACGCTTTTTGCGGAGAAGGACATTCTTCTTCTGGCGGTGGGGAGCATGGTGAAGGTGGCGCTTACGGTGCGGGAGAAACTGAAAGAAAAGGGGCTTTCCTGCTCACTTACAAACGCCCGTTTTGTGAAACCGATCGACGAGGAGATGATCCGCGAGGCGTGCAAAACCCACAGTCTGATCGTCACCATGGAGGAGAATGTGGCGAGCGGCGGGTTCGGCGACCGGGTCAGGGCGTTTGTGGACTCTCTGGAAACGGAGACGAAAGTGCTTGGTATCGCCATTCCGGACGAGTACGTGGAGCATGGCAACGTGGAGCTTCTGAAGCAGGAGACAGGGATCGACGCGGTGTCCGTGGAGGAAAAGGTAACTGCGGCATGGCAGACGAAAGACAGATAAGCAGGGATTATGAAGGAAAGACTGGATGTGATTCTGGTCAGGCAGGGTTATGCGGCCTCCAGAGAGAAGGCGAAGGCGCTTCTCATGGCAGGAAACGTGTTTGTGGACAACCAGCGGGAGGACAAGGCAGGCACACTGTTTGACGAGAGCAAAATAAAGATTGAGGTGAAGGGCAGACCGCTTCCCTATGTGAGCCGGGGCGGTCTGAAGCTGGAACGGGCGCTGGGGCAGTTCCCCATTGTGCTGCAGGATAAGGTCTGTATGGATATCGGCGCATCCACTGGCGGGTTTACGGACTGTATGCTGCAAAACGGCGCGGGAAAGGTGTATGCCATAGATGTGGGGCATGGGCAGCTTGACTGGAAACTCAGAAACGACGAGCGGGTGGTCTGCATGGAGAAGACCAACTTCCGCTATGTGACAGATGAGAACATCGGGGAGCCCATCGACTTTGCGTCGGTGGACGTCTCTTTTATCTCGCTTACCAAGATACTGATTCCCGCAAGGAAACTTTTGCGGCAGGGGGGAGAGATGGTCTGTCTGATCAAGCCCCAGTTTGAGGCGGGGCGTGACAAAGTCGGGAAAAAGGGCGTGGTGCGTGATCGGAGCGTGCATATCGAGGTGGTGCGGCGGATAGTCGATTATGCGGATATGATCGGTTTTTCTGTGAAAGGACTCACCTACTCGCCGATCAAGGGACCCGAAGGAAATATAGAGTATCTGATGTGGCTGGAAAAGCGCGGCGAAATTCCAGAGGAGATTCTGGACATGTCGGAAAAAGAGGCGATCGACGGGTTGCAGGAGCTGGTGGCTGCAGGGAGAGGCGTCTCCCGGGAAGAAGGGCAGGCGGCGCGGATCGAGGAGCTGGTAGAGGCGGCACACGGCGCGCTGGATGAGGCGAAATAGCGGATGAAGAAATTTTATCTGATCACCAACGAGTCAAAGGATCCCGTTGGAGTGGTTACAAATAAAATAACAGATATTATTAAAAAGCACGGCGGAGAAGCTGTCTGCGTCAAAAATGAGAGGCAGGCGCTTATGGACCAAGGGACGGACGGGGTGGACTGCGCGCTGGTGCTGGGCGGCGACGGGACGTTGCTCCGGGCGGCGGGAAACATGATGGACAGCGATATTCCCTTACTCGGCATCAATCTGGGGACGCTGGGGTATCTGGCGGAGGTGGAGAGCGCCTGTGCCGAGGAGGCAGTGGAGAAGCTGCTTAAGGATGAGTTTGTGCGGGAGGAGCGGATGATGCTCTCCGGCAGGGTGATGACGGGGGAGGAGCGGTACGCGCTCAACGATATTGTGATTTCCAGATGTGGTCCCCTGCAGATTCTGAACGTCCGCATTTATGTGAATGACAGGTTTCTGCATGACTACTGCGCGGACGGCGTGATCGTTGCCACGCCCACAGGGTCTACGGGTTATAATCTCTCGGCGGGCGGACCCATTGTGGAGCCGTCGGCGAGACTTCTGCTTCTGACGCCGATCTGTCCGCATACGTTAAATACCCGGAGCATTGTGTTTTCGCCGGAGGATGAAATCACGGTGGAGATTCCCGAGGGGAAGGACGGGCACGAGCAGGTGGTGGAGGCGAATTTCGATGGCAGCAATACGGTGACGCTAAGGACTGGCGACCGCATCCGCATCCGCCGGTCCGACAGGACGACGGGCATTGTCAGACTGAACACGGAGAGTTTTCTGGCGGTGCTCCATAAAAAAATGAGTGAGGCATAGAAGGGAAATTTGGACGTGTTATGAAAAAGAAGAGACACGAGAAGATTACAGAGCTGATCACACAGAATGAGATAGAGACGCAGGAGGAGCTGGTGGAACGGCTGCGTGCAGACGGATACGAGGTCACGCAGGCTACCGTGTCCAGAGATATCAGGGAATTAAAACTTTCCAAAATTCCAAACGGCAGCGGGCGGCAGAAGTATGTGGCGTTCGGCGGGGAGGAAGTGCATCTGGGAGATAAGTACGGCAGGGTTTTAAAGGAAGGGTATGTGTCCATGGAACTGGCGCAGAACCTGCTGGTGTTAAAGACCGTGTCGGGTATGGCGATGGCTGTGGCAGCAGCGGTGGACGCCATGAAGATCGAGGAGGTCGTCGGTTGTATCGCCGGGGATAATACGATTATGATGGCGATGAGAAACGAACAGGATGCCCGGATCGTGATGGAGAAGATCGGCAGAATGGTGGGATAGGATGTTACAGAGTTTACATGTGAAAAATCTGGCTTTGATAGACGAGACGGAGGTTGCGTTCGGCGGCGGGCTGAATATCCTTACCGGGGAAACGGGAGCCGGAAAATCCATTATCATCGGTTCCATCAATCTGGCGCTGGGCGCGAAGGCGGATAAGGAGATGATCCGCTCGGGCGCGGAATATGCGCTGGTGGAACTGGTGTTTACCGTGGAGGATCCTGCACAGATAAAAGCCATACAGGATCTGGAACTTCCGCTGGAGGACGGGCAGGTCATTGTGCAGCGGAAGATCATGGAAAACCGCAGTCAGTGCAAGGTGTGCGGGGAGACTGTGACCGCGAAACAGTTAAGACAGCTTTCGGAGATTCTGATTGACATACACGGGCAGCACGAGCACCAGTCGCTTCTGAAAGAGGCAAAACAGCTTGAGATACTGGACGCCTACGCGGGGAGCGGGCTTGCGGCGAAAAAGGAACGGCTCAGAGAGATTTTCAGAAAGTACCGGGATAAATGCAGGGAATTGTCAGAGAACGAGACGGACGAGGAGACGCGGAAAAAAGAGTGTTCTCTGGCGGAGTTTGAATGCCGGGAGATCGAGGAGGCGGCGCCTGTTCCCGGCGAGGATATGGAAGTGGAGAGCGCTTACCAGCGCATGAACAATGCCAGAAAGATCGAGGAGGCGGCACGAAACGCCCATGACCTGTGCGGCTATGAGAACAGCGGGGCGGGCAGCGTGATCGCAAGGGCGCTTAAGGAAATCAGATCTGTCTCCGCATACGACGAGACGCTTAAGGAGTATGAGAAACAGCTTCTGGACATTGACAGCCTGTTAAACGACTACAACAGGGGGATGGCGGAGTACCTTTCGGGACTTGAGTTTGACGCCGGGCAGTTTGAACAGACGGAAACGCGCCTGAACCTTCTGAACCGTTTGAAGTCAAAATATGGCAATACCGTGGAAGAAATTCTCGCTTACAAAGACCGTGCGCTGGAGACCATAGAAAAGTATCAGGATTACGACGCTTACAGAGCGGCGCTGGAGGAGGAGACGGCGGCGCTCAGGAAAGAGGCGCTTGCGCTCTGCGCGGAAATCTCCGCTTTGCGGAAGGAAAACGCGCAGACATTATCGGAAAATATGCGGGAGGCATTGTCCGATCTCAATTTCGAGCAGGCGGTTTTCGAGATCCGGGTGGAAGCCGGTGAGGAGAAACTTTCCGAAAACGGGTTTGACGGGGTACACTTTTTGATTTCCACGAATCCCGGTGAGCCGGTCAGGGAACTATCGCAGGTGGCGAGCGGCGGTGAGCTTTCCCGTATTATGCTGGCGCTCAAGACGCATCTGGCGGATAAGGATGAGATCGAGACGCTGATTTTCGACGAGATCGACACCGGGATCAGCGGCAGGACAGCGTGGAAAGTTTCGGAAAAAATGGGCATTTTAGGAAAAGGGCACCAGCTGATCTGTATCACCCATCTGCCCCAGATTGCGGCTATGGCTGACACCCACTTTGTCATAGAAAAGCAGGTGGAGGACAACCGTTCCATCACCCGGATCAGGGAACTCGATAAGAGGGAGAGCGTGGAGGAACTGGCGAGAATGCTGGGCGGAGACGTGATTACGGAGAGCGCTTTGAAGAATGCCGAGGAAATGAAAGAATTGGCAGCAAAAACCAAATAATACAAAATTAAAAAATAAGATTCTTCACATACTAGAAAGGACATACTGTAAAGTGTGTCCTTCTATCGTTTATATTTTACACACATTATAAAGGAGAGGAATGTGAAGAGTGAGCAATTCAATAGGTATGACTGAACAACAGGAGAGAAAATACAGAGGTTTTTTGTGGATGCTGCTGCTGGCGGGTATATCCGCGCTTCTTTTTACCATATACGTTTCCTATCTGGATAAGATTCCGTCGCAGATCCGGATTCGCGCCGGGGTGGAGCAGGAGTTTGATTTCCGAATCCCGGTGTCGGGGGAGATTTACCGCACCACCGAGGAAGCAGCGCCGGTGGCATCCGTGACGGATGTGGATGAGGGGGACGAGGCGTATCTTCTCGCGGAGGAGGAAAGGCGGGCGGAAAGCATCCATGTGGATTTCGCGCGGACGGTCAAACTGAAGGCGAATGAGATTGACACTTACCAGATGGATCTGAAGCTGTTTGGCGTGTTTCCTTATAAAAATGTGGATATCGAGGTGATTCAGGACAAAATGCTCATTCCCTCGGGTATTCCCATCGGCATTTACGTCAAGACGGACGGCGTTCTGGTGGTGGGGATCGGAGAGTTTGAGAGCAGCAGCGGTGAAACCATATCTCCCGCCAGATATGTACTGCAGAAGGGAGACTATATTCTTGAGAGCAACGGGGAACCCGTGGAGAATAAGAAACAATTTATCAGCATGGTGGAGGCGTCCGAAGGGGAAGACATGGTGCTCACCATCAGGAGAAACAATGAAATAACAGATGTCTGCATAAACGCCGGAAAAAACCGGATGGAGGAGTGGAAGCTGGGAATCTGGATCCGGGATAACGCGCAGGGAATCGGCACCATGACTTACGAGGGCACGGACTCTACCTTTGGCGCTTTAGGACACGGCATCAATGACGTGGACACGTCGATTCTGATGAATCTGGAGGAAGGAACGCTCTACAGGACGGAGATTGTGGGCATCACCAGAGGAACGGGCGGCGCGCCCGGAGAGCTGACGGGATACATTGAATATGACAGCGACAACGTGATCGGGGAGATCACGGAAAACACGGCGGAGGGAATTTTCGGGTACTGCGACGAGGCGCTTTTGGCAAATTCGGTTTATGAGCCTGTGCCCATCGCCCTGAAGCAGGAGATTGCGCTGGGACCCGCCCAGATTATCTGTTCCGTCTCCGGGGAGCCGGAATTTTATGATGTGGAGATCGTGGAGGTCAATCTGGAGCACGAGAACGTGAACAGGGGGATCGTGATCCGCGTGGTGGATGAAAAACTGCTGATGCTGACAGGCGGGATCATTCAGGGGATGAGCGGCAGCCCCATCATCCAGAACGGGAAACTGGTGGGCGCGGTGACCCATGTGCTGGTAAATGATTCCACCAGAGGGTACGGGATCTTTATCGAGGAGATGCTGACACACTGATATTCTGCGCGCTGTAAGCGTTTTGGGCGGACATGACTTCCGTGTGCTATGTGTTGTGGCAATTTTTTATTGACAAAGAAAGTGCTTTCCCTATATAATTTTCTTAGTGCTAGTAAAACGTTTAACATAACGTCATGCAGTATGAAAAAATCAATCGGAACGAGGGAGGAAGACATGAAAAGTGTGAAGTTTGGTTTAAGTACGAAGATTACGGCATGTATTTTAACGGTGCAGATTGTTGTTATGGCGGCTTTGGTACTTTTTGTCGGTAATGCGATTACGAATAATACAAGACAGAGTACCACCAATAATATGGAGACGGTGGTGGAGGAACGTAGCCGGATCATTGATAACTATGTGCAGGAAATGGAGCAGACGCTCACAGCCTATAGCCGGGCGGGGGAGATACTGGATGTGCTGAAAAATCCCACCGATGAGGCGGCGATTGCCGCCGCGCAGGCTTATACCGAGAAGTTTTCGGCGGATGTGAGTAATCTGGAGGGGCTTTATGTGAGCGAGTGGAATACCCACGTGCTGGCACATACCAATGCGGCGGTGGTGGGCATCACGACCAGAGAGGGCGATCCTCTCAAAGCCCTGCAGGACGCCCTGTTGGCGGCGGACGGTGTATATAATACAGGCATTATCATTTCCCCGGCGAGCGGGCAGCAGATTGTGTCGCTGTATCAGGCGGTCTTTGACGAGAGCGGCAATCCCGTCGGGCTGGTCGGCGGCGGCGTGTTTACCACGGGGCTGATCCAGCTTCTCGATTCCCTGACGATGCAGGGCATGGAAAACGCGGAATACCGCATGGTAAACGCGGTAAACGGACAGTACATATTCTGTGAGGACAGTGAAAAAGTGGCGACGGAGGCGGAGGAGGAATATATCCGCGATCTGTGCGCGAAGTATAGCGGCGCCGCCGCAAACGATATGGGATTTAGAGAGTATACGGAAAACGGGCAGGAAAATATCGCCACCTACTATTATATGGCGAACCGGGGCTGGCTTTTTATTGTGTCCGACAGCGCGGCGGAAATTTTCGCGACGACGGACAGACTGAAGCAGACCATGACATTTTTGGCGGCGGCGACGCTGGTTGTTCTTCTGGCGGCTTCCGGCGTGATCATCAGAGGGCTTATGAAACCGCTGAGATCCATTGAGGAGAGCATTGTGGCTCTGCAGAAGTTCAACATAGCGGATAACCCGGTGATCCAGAAGCATATAAAGCGCGGAGATGAACTCGGCAGCATTGCGGCGGCGACGGATGGTCTGATCCATTCCCTGCAGTCCATATCGGATACCTTGAACGACTGTTCCCGTTCCCTCAACGAGAAGGCGGAGAGTATGCGTGATTCCGCGGAGTGTCTGGCGGACGACACGTCGGATAACATTGCGGTTACGCAGGAATTGTCGGCGTCCATGGAGAATACGAATACGATTGTCAGGAATGTAAATACGGAAATTGACAGCATCAACCATCTGGTGGACGGCATTCTGGAGGGAATCAAAGCTTCCGTGAGCACAAGCGATCAGGTGATCGGCAGCGCCATTGATATGAAGGACGAAGCGAATTTTGCGTACCGAAACGGGGAAGAAAAGCTGGATGAGACGAAGGCGGCTGTGGAGGAGGCGATTGAGAAGTTAAAGAGCCTGACCAAGATCAACGAGCTGGCGGCGGAGATTTTAAGCATAGCCGGAAAGACCAATCTGCTGTCGCTCAACGCTTCCATCGAGGCGGCGAGAGCCGGCGAGGCAGGAAAAGGCTTTGCCGTGGTGGCAGGTTCCATCGCCAATCTGGCGGATACCTCCAAGGAGACGGCTTCTTCCATTCAGGATATATGCGGGGAGGCGAACAGCAGCATCGCTACCGTGAATACTTGCTTTGAATCGATCATTTCCTTTATCGAGCAGGAAGTGGTGGTGCAGTTTAAAGGCTTTGCGGAAAAATCTACGGATTACAGTGAGTCTGTAAGCGGGATCAAGAATAAACTTGACGAGATGCTCGACGCGGTGGGAAGGCTGGAAAGATCCGTGTCGCATATTGCAGAAAATGCCAGCTCTGTCAGCGAGATTATGGCGGAGAACCAGACTGCCATCGGCACGATTGTAGAAAAGAATACCACGACTGCAGAGATTGCGGGAACGACACAGGATCAGTCCATCCAGAACAGGGAAATGGCGGATCATCTCGGAGAGATTGTAGGGAAATTCCACAGGTAAATCTAAGGGGGAATTATGGTAACGATTAAGGAGATCGCGGCGGAGTGCGGCGTTTCCATTGCCACGGTATCCAATGTCATAAACGGAAGATCCAACGTGAGCGTAGAGACGAGGAAAAGGGTGCTGGATGCGGTCAGGCGGACGGGTTATCAGCCGGATTATGTAGCGAGAGGGCTGAGAAAGAAAAAGACCAATATGATCGGTATCGTGGCGGAGGATATCTGCCAGTTTTCCACGCCGGCAATCATGGAAGGGGTCATGCAATACTGCGAGAAAAAGAACTACCGCACCGTGATCCAGAATCTGCGCCTGTATGCCAGATGGGGCGAATTCTGGTACGAAAATGACAACGCGTACCGTTCAATTCTGAATCCTGTGGTGCAGGAAATGATTTCCATGAAGGCGGACGGGCTGCTCTATGTGGCTGGACATGCCAGGGTCGTGCGCTATTTTAACGAAGTCATGGCGATGCCGACGGTTGTCGCCTATGCTTATACCCATGCGACGTACACGCCCGTTGTGGTTATGGATGACGAGAGGGCGGCATGTGAGATGACAAGGTACCTGATCTCCATGGGACACCGCAAAATAGGAATCCTTGCAGGCAAGGCGGATAACATACATACGGGAAGCCGGCTGAGAGGACATCAGAAGGCGCTGTTTGAGGAGAATATTTTGTATAATCCCGGCTGGGTGCGTTACGGGAACTGGGACAGGGACTCCGGTTATCGGTTTGCGGAAGAACTGCTTGCCTGTGGTGTGACGGCAATTTTCTGTATGAACGACCGGATGGCAGGCGGCGTGTACGACTACTGCAGGGAGCACGACATACGGATAGGAGAGGATATATCCGTGACCGGATTCGATAATCAGGAAATATCGCAGTATTGCAGTCCCGGACTGACGACGATGGAGCTGCCGCTTACGGAAATAGGGACGGAGGCGGCGGCAATTCTTCTGGAACGGCTGGAAACGGAGGACGCCACTCTGCCGAACGTTGTTCTGGAGCGGAGTATCCCATGCAGACTGGTCGAGCGGGAGTCAGTGAAGCAGATCAATGAGTCATGCGATGCCTAAATATTTCACATTTCCCAACTATTGTTTATAATAATGTGAGAAGTACTTCTAAAACTCGGCAGCAAAGGCTGCCTCGTTAAGAAGTACTAAGTCTCACATAAGAGAATGCCAGAAAGCGGCATTCTCTGCACAGCGGAATCAGGGCGGTCGGTGTGAAGAGAGACAGATACAAAACGCCGCGTAAAAGGGGAATGGAGGAAAAAATGGAGACATTAAATGTGACAGCTGCGAGGGATCAGGAGCAGATTTACCGTATTCTGGATAATTTAATCAGTACGAACAAGGAGTTCAGGATACTGATTACCGTTCCCTCGGGGGAGAAGGGGAGGGATCAGGTCGAAATAGCGCAAACGGCGGAGGATATGCCGGAAACGGAAGGACGGGATCTGGAAAAAGATGTGACGGACATGATCCATGAGATCGGCGTGCCCGCCCATATCAAGGGATACCAGTATCTGCGCGAGGCGATCATGATGTCGGTGGAGGATGTGGAGATGCTCGGCTCTATCACAAAGATTCTCTATCCCACCATTGCAAAGAAATACCAGACGACGCCTAGCCGGGTGGAACGTGCGATCCGCCATGCCATAGAAGTGGCGTGGTCGAGAGGGCGGATGGAGACGCTTGATGCGCTGTTCGGGTATACGATCAACACGGGAAAAGGCAAGCCTACCAACTCGGAGTTTATCGCGCTGATCGCGGATAAAATCCGATTACAGTATCGACGCTAAAATCGACGCTAAAATTAAAATAATCCTTTTATTGCCACCCGAAATATTGTATACTGTTGTTTAGGAGTTCCAAGGAACTGCCTGTATTAAGAATGGCATAATACAGTTGGAGGGTTGTCATGAAAAAAATTTTATTTGTCGCGTCGGAAGGCGTACCTTTTATCAAAACAGGCGGGTTGGCGGACGTGGTCGGCTCTCTGCCCAAGTGTATTGACAAACAGTATTTTGATGTGCGGGTAATCCTGCCGAAGTATACCTGCATGAAGCAGGAGATGAAGGATAAGCTCACCTACAAGACCCACTTCTATATGGATTTCCACTGGAAAGAGGAGTATGTGGGAATTTTAGAGGCGGAAGTCGATGGGGTGAAATACTATTTTATTGATAACGAGAGTTATTTTAACGGCTTTCAGCCCTACAGCGATAACGCGCTGTTTGAGATTGAGAAGTATGCCTTTTTCTGTAAGGCGGCACTGTGCATTCTGCCAGTGATTGATTTCAGACCGGATCTGATTCACTGTCACGACTGGCAGACAGGACTGATTCCGGTGTACTTAAAAGAGCGTTTTCAGGGCGGAGAGTTCTACCGGGGCATCAAGACCGTTATGACGATCCACAATCTGAAGTTTCAGGGCAAGTGGAGCGTGAAGGAGGTAAAAGAGATCACGGGTCTGCCGGGATATTTCTTTACGGCGGATAAACTGGAGGCATACAAGGATGCGAACCTCCTAAAGGGCGGTCTGGTTTACGCGGATGCCATCACCACGGTAAGCGACACTTACGCGGAGGAGATCAAGACGGCGTTCTACGGCGAGGGTCTGAATGGTCTGCTCTGTGCGAGGACAGGGGATCTGCGCGGTATCGTGAACGGTATTGATTATGATGAATTTAACCCGGAGACGGATAAGCATATAGACTTCAAGTACAATGCGGCTAATTTCCGCAAAGAGAAGATGAAGAACAAACGCGCGCTGCAGGAGCAGCTCGGTCTGAATCAGGATGATAAGGCAATGATGCTGGGCGTTGTATCGAGACTGACGGGACAGAAAGGGTTCGATCTGATCGCCTATATCATGGATGAGTTGTGTCAGGACTATGTGCAGCTTGTGGTGCTCGGCACAGGCGAGGAGCAGTATGAGAACATGTTCCGCCATTTTGACTGGAAGTACCACGGTAAGGTGTCGGCGAACATTTACTATTCGGATGCGCTGTCCCACAAGATTTACGCGGCAAGCGACGCGTTCCTTATGCCGTCGCTCTTCGAGCCCTGCGGCTTAAGCCAGCTCATGTCCCTGCGCTACGGCACGGTGCCGATCGTGCGTGAGACGGGCGGTCTGAAAGATACGGTGAAGCCCTACAACGAGTATGAAGGCACGGGCACGGGATTTTCCTTTACGAATTACAATGCCCATGAGATGCTTGGCACGATCCGCTACGCGGAGCATATCTACTATGATAAGAAGCGGGAATGGAATAAGATCGTGGACAGAGGCATGGCGGCGGATTTCTCATGGCATGTATCCGCGAAGAAATATCAGGAAATGTATGACTGGCTGATTGGATAGGGACATGGAAGATCCGAAGAAAAAAAGCACGTTTGTGTTTCAGGCGGGCATTCTGGCGGCAGCCGGAATGCTCGTCAAAGTGATCGGTCTGATATACAGAAGCCCGCTCCTTTCGATTATCGGAATCGAAGGCAACGGCTATTATAATGCGGCGATCAATATCTACACAATTATATTATTGATTTCCTCCTACAGCATCCCCTCGGCGATTTCCAAGGTGATCGCCCAGCGGCTTGCGTTTAAGGAATACCGGAATGCACAGAGGGTTTTTGTCTGTGCACTTCTCTATGTTCTGGTGGTTGGCGGCGTTGCCTCGATTCTGACTTTCGTGGGAGCGCCTTTTCTCGTGGGGAAGAACCAGAATGCGGTGGTGGCGCTCCGGGTGCTGTCGCCGACCATCTTTTTTTCGGGGTTTCTCGGCGTGTTCCGCGGTTTTTTTCAGGCGCATGGCTCCATGGTGCACACTTCCATCTCACAGGTTTTAGAGCAGATTTTAAATGCGGCGGTCAGCATTCTGGCGGCGAAGCTTCTGATCGGGCTGGTGGTGGACGGGGACGCCACCACGCGCGCCATCTACGGTTCGGCAGGGTCGGCTCTCGGAACGGGCGCGGGCGTGCTGAGCGGTCTTCTTTTCATGTTCGGGATGTATCGCTTAAACAGCGGTGTCATCAAAAGGCGCGTAGCGCGCGACAAAAGCTGGCACGAGGAGAGTTACAAAGAGATTTTCAAGGTGATCTTTACCATCGTCACGCCCTTTATCCTGAGCACTTTCATCTACAACTGTACGACGGTGGTTAACATGACGATCTTCTATCATGTCATGGATTACAAGAAGGTAGACGCGATACTGGCGAACAATCATTACGGCATCTTTTCCGGGCTTGCTGTGGCGGTGGTAAACATTCCGATCGCCATCGCCTCCGCCATGTCCTCCGCCATCATTCCGGGGGTGGCAGCCTCCTATGTGAAGGGGACGGTGGCGCAGACGAGAAAACAGGTGACCCGGGCGATCCAGATGACCATGCTGATCGCGATCCCGGCGGCGGTGGGGATCGCCGTGCTGCCAAGGCCCATTATGCAGTTTATTTTTCCCCAGAAGGAATCGCTGGACATCGCCTCCGGGCTTCTGGCAGCGCTTGCCGTGACGGTGGTGCTCTACAGCCTCTCGACGCTGACCAATGCGGTTTTGCAGGGAATCGGGAAGGTCAATACGCCGGTGATCCATGCGGCGATTGCGCTGGTGATTCAGGTGGCGGGACTGGTGGCGCTTCTGCTCTACACGGATCTGGAGCTGTATGCGCTGGCGGCGGCAAACGCCATCTATTCCTTTGTGATGTGTGTCTTAAACCATCTGTCCGTGAGAAAGCATCTGGAATACCGCATGGATGTGGTGAAGCTCTTTCTGAAACCGCTCTTTGCGGCGGTGATCATGGGCGCGGCGGCTTTTGGCGTTTATCACGGGCTGATTTTGCTGATTCCGATAAGCCGGGTGGTGCTGCTCATTGCCATCGGCATAGGCGTGTGCGTTTACGGCGCGGTACTGCTGCTGATCGGCGGTGTGAGCCGGGAGGAGCTGCTGGCGTTTCCCAAGGGATACACGCTGGTGCATATCGCGGAGAAATTACACCTGTTATCGGATGAACCGGAGAAAACGGGGAAGAGGAAGCGGAGAAAAAGAAAAAAAAGGCGGAAAAAGAGGCGGGCGGATTTATGAGAAAGAGCAATCAGATTTATGTGCCCCTGTTTTGTCTGCTCCTTCTTCTGGCAGGATGCGGCGGGAGAGAAAAGGGCGCGGACCTGCAGCTGACGTTTCTCAATACGGGCAAGTCGGACTGTATCGTGATAGAGGCGGGAGAGAGCGTGGTGCTGAACGATACGGCGGATGCGGACGATGCGGCGGCGATCTGTGCGTATCTGGATGAGCGGGGAACAACGCGGATCGAATATGTGATTCTGAGCCATTTTGACAAAGACCATATCGGCAGCGCGGCGGATCTGCTTTACCGCTATGAGGTGGGCTGTGTGCTGATGCCGGATTATGAGGAGGACTCGGATGCGTATCTTTCGCTGATGCGGGCGGTCGAGGAGACGGACACGGCTTATGAGCGGCTGCAAAAAGACGTTTCCTTCACTGTGGAAGGGGTTTCCTTTCATGTGGATGCACCCCATGAGAGCGGGTATGAGAATGACAACAATTATTCATTGATAACATGTGTTACGAATGGGGAGAACCGGTTTCTGCTGATGGGGGATGCCAAAAAGATACGGACGGAGGAGTTCCTCTCGTCGGCAGCGGCAAAGGAGCGGTATGATCTGATCAAGATGCCTCATCACGGGAATTACACAAAGAATCTGGAAACCCTGTTCGAGACGGCGAAGCCCCGCTGTGCCGTCCTCACCGCAGACCCGGAGCGGCTGCGGGTGGAGGAGGAGACGGTGGCGTTGCTAAATGCATATAAGTGTGAGGTGTATTACACGGATGAAGGTGTTGTGACGGCTGTCTCCGACGGGGAGAGCGTGTCGGTGAACCAGCCGTGAAGAACTGCCACACAGAACGGCATCTGCCCGAGAGAACGCCCACTATCCGGCAGGAATGAGCCGTCGCAGGCAGCTATGGGGAACGGCTTCTGCGGGCGGCTCTTTCACTTTCAGAGAACAGGTATCGTGGTCAAAGGTTTCAGAGGGCTCTCAGGAAAGTTCCGTCAGCCCGGAAATGTCGGAGTCGATCGCCATGGAGTAGTTGGTGTAGTACACCACGAAGCCGGGCTTGGCGCCGGCAGGTTTTTTCACATGCTTTTTCTGTACATAGTCGATTTCTACCTTATCCTGTTCGCGTCCCTTGGAATAGTAGGCGGCAAGTCTTGCTGCTTCCTCGAAGGCGCGGTCGGGCACCACGGCGCCCTCGGTCTTTAAAATTACGTGGGAGCCGGGAATCTGTTTGGCGTGGAACCACCAGTCGCCGCCGTTTGCGAACTTGAAGGTGAGTTCGTCGTTCTGGAAATTATTTTTCCCCACATAGATATGAAAACCGTCGCTGCTCACATAGTGGAAGGGCCTGCTGGTGATTTTTACTTTTTTGCCGCCGCCCTTTCTGCGGATATAGCCGCTCTCAATCAGTTCCTCCCGGATCTGTACCAGATCCTCCTCCTGCATGGCGATATCCAGCGCGGCGAGGATGGATTCCAGATGCGCGATCTCTTCTTTGACCTGTATGGTCAATTCTGACAGCGCTTCGTAGGTCCGTTTCAGCTTCCCGTACTTATCAAAATATTTCTGGGCGTTTTCCTGCGGCGTCAGGGTGCTGTCCAGAGGAATCGTGATGGTCTCATTGGTATAATAGTTGAGCGCCTCCATGGATTTTGCCTCCGGCTCCACGTTGTAGCCGTAGGTGTTGATCAGTTCGCCGTAAACCTTGTATTTGTCGCGTTTTTCGGTGTCTTTCATCTGCCGCATCTGCAGATCGTATTTTTTTACGTTGCGCTCTAAAGCCGTCTGGACGATCTTGCGCAGATCCACGGACTTCTGGCGGATGCGGGTTATTACGCTGCGCTCCGCGTAGAAGCGTTCCAGAATAGCACTGACGGAGGAGAAGTCCTGTGAAGTTTTGTCGCTGTAGAGCGTCAGTGGAAACGCTGCGTATTCCAGCGGCTCCCTGCCGTCATAGATGATGACGGGGGAAAAGTGTCCGCAGGCGGTCTGCTCCATCAGATCGGAGAGCGTTTCGTATATGGCGTGCAGAGCCGGTTCGTCCAGCACGTTTGCGGGCATGTCCGCGTCGACCCCGGCACGGTAGCACAGCTCCTGCGAAATGATGGGCGACAGCCCGGTGTAAGTCGTATAGAGCGCCTTGTAGAGAGGCATGGGTTTCTCCTTCATGTGGGCGCAAAGGTTTACATAAGTCAATCCTTCGCCGTCCTCCGGGGATTTGATAAAGAGAGGGGATCCCTCTTTCGTGTATCGGGCACTAAACCGCAGGGGGTTCCATTTATTCTGGGTCTGCGGGATAAAGTAGGGACGGCCGGGCAGCACCTCCCGCACGGAACTGACCATGCCGGAAATATGTTTGATGCTGTCTATGATCTGGTCCTTGTCGTCGCAGAAGATGATGTTGCTGTGTTTGCCCATGATCTCCACGACCAGTTTCTTTTCGCATAAGTCGCCGAGTTCGTTTAGATGCTCAAGGCGCAGGTGAATCACGCGCTCCAGCCCGGGCTGCGATATGGCGGTGATGCGGGCGTTCTGCAGATGCTTGCGCAGCAGCATACAGAAACCCGGCGCGGTCATGGGGCTTGGCTTGTTGGTTTCCGTCAGATAGACCATGGGGAGGGAGGCGTCCGCCGACAACAGCAGACGGTACTGGCTGCCGTTATTTTTGATGGTGAGCAGCAGTTCGTCGCTTTCCGGCTGTGCGATCTTGTAGATGCGTCCGCCGAGAAGCTGCCCTGAAAGCTCCTTTGTGATATTTGCTATGGTGATGCCGTCAAATGCCATGATTGCGCCTTCCCTTTCTTTTCGTTCCTGTTTTCTGTGCGTTCCTTACTATAGCATAAACGACGGCGCATTTCAATCGCTGCCGGGATTTTGGGCGTCCCTTTTCCTGTTCAGGACGCCGCGGTTTCTCTTTCTTGACTATTTATCCGCTTTCCACTATAATAAAGACTGTATGCGTAGGTCTTTTTGCGCGCATAAGCAGAGTCAGAAAGAGGCACAGGCAGAGCGCATGTCTGTATGCAGATATGCCTGTGACGATTTATGACGAGCAACGCGAATGAGAGATGCGAAGCATCTCGAATCTGCTTATGCAATGTAACTGTGAAGTTTACGTTAAGAGAAAGAAGAGTATGACGATGATTAAGAGCATGACCGGATTCGGGAGATGTGAGGTGACGGAGGACGCGCGGAAGATCACAGTGGAGATGAAGTCCGTCAACCACAGGTATTTGGATGTCAACATTAAGATGCCGAAAAAGCTGAACTTTTTTGAGACGGCGATCAGAAACGAACTCAAAAATTATATGCAGCGGGGAAAGGTGGATGTGTTTATCACCTACGAGGATCTGACGGAGACCAATCTCTGTGTGAAGTATAACAGGGAACTGGCGGCGGAATACATGAAATATCTCTGGCAGATGTCGGAGGATTTTTCGCTGGACAATGACGTGCGGGTATCCACCCTGTCACGCTATCCGGAAGTGCTGACCATGGAAGAGCAGACGGTCGATGAGGAGGAGCTCTGGCAGTTCCTTGGGAAGGCAGTACGCGGCGCGGCGGAGTCCTTTGTGGAGACGAGAGTCAAAGAGGGAGAAAACATCCGCGACGACCTGCTGGCGAAACTGAACGCCATGCTTGCGGGGGTGGAATTTATCGAGCACCGCGCGCCGCAGATTATGACGGAGTACAGGCAGAGACTTAGGGACAAGGTGAAGGAGCTTCTGCAGGATACCCAGGTCGACGAGTCCAGACTGCTGACGGAGGTGACGCTCTTTGCGGATAAGGTGTGCGTGGACGAGGAACTGGTGCGCCTGCGCAGCCACATTACCACCATGAAGCGGGATCTTACGGAGGGCGGCAGTATCGGGCGGAAGCTGGATTTTCTGGCGCAGGAGATGAACCGCGAGGCAAACACGATCCTCTCAAAGACCACGGATCTGGAAACTTCGGACAGGGCGATTGAATTAAAGACAGAGATTGAGAAAGTGCGGGAACAGATACAGAATATTGAATAACAGTTCAGCCAGACCGAAGTTGCGTTTTGCGAATGGCGTGGGCTGAACTGTTGTATCGAGTAAGGAATGCTGCTATGGGTAAACTGATTCATATAGGCTTTGGCAATGTGGTAAACACAGGGAAGATTATCGCCATTGTCAGTCCCGATTCCGCGCCGGTGAAACGCATGGTGCAGAAGGCGAAGGAGACGGGGATGGCGATCGACGCCACGCAGGGGCGCAAGACGAAGGCGGTGCTGGTGATGGAAAACAGCCAGATCGTGCTTTCCGCGCTGCTCCCGGAAACCATTTCGGGCAGGGCACAGACTGAGGATGGGCAGACAGATGAGGAATGAAGGGATATTGATCGTCGTCTCCGGGTTTTCGGGGGCGGGCAAGGGTACTTTGATGAAGAGGCTGGTGGAGGAGTATGACGGCTACTCGCTGTCGATCTCAGCGACCACCAGAAAGCCGCGTCCGGGGGAGGAGGACGGCAGGGAATATTTTTTCCTGTCCAGAGAACAGTTCGAGAAACGGATCGCGGATCACGCGCTGATCGAACACGCGGAATACTGCGGCAATTATTACGGCACGCCGCGGGATTACGTGGAGAAGGAACTTGCCGCAGGCAGGGATGTGATTCTGGAGATTGAGATTCAGGGGGCGCTTAAGATCAAGGAGCAGTACCCCGACGCGCTTTTGTTGTTCGTATCGACGCCGGACGCGGCGGAACTGCGCCGCAGGCTTTCGGGGCGGGGCACAGAGACGGAGGAGGTCATCCAGAAGAGGCTTTGCCGCGCCGCGAAAGAGGCGGAGGGCATCGAGGCATACGACTATATCGTGATAAACGACGATCTGGAGACTTGTGTGAAAGAACTTCATGGCATTATCGCCGCGGCGCATCATGCGCCCGGGCGGAATGAAGCGTTCATAAAGAAAATGAGGAGAGAATTGGAAGGAGAATAATCTATGTTACATCCATCTTATGCAGACTTGATTAAAGTAGTGAACAGCGGTGTGGAAGAGGGCGAGGACCCGGTAGTGAGCAGCCGCTATTCTATCGTGATGGCGACATCCAAGCGGGCGAGACAGATCATCGCCGGGGATGAAGAGCTGGTGGACGGCAGAGGCAAAAAGCCTTTATCCGTTGCCGTGGAGGAGCTGAATCAAGGTAAAATCCAGATCCTCACCGATGAGTTTAAGGAGGAGACGGAAGAAGAGACTGTCGCTGAAGCTTCTGGTGCAGAATCCCCTGCGGCGGAAGAGGCGGACGCAGAATAGGGACCGGGTATTTATTATATGAAGAAAAAGGTACTGTTCCAGTCTCTGGGATGTGATAAAAATCTGGTGGATTCCGAGATGATGCTCGGGATGCTTGCGGAGAGGGGCTTTGCGTTCACGGATGACGAGAACGAGGCGGACGCCGTTGTGGTGAACACCTGCTGTTTTATCGGGGACGCCAAGGAGGAGAGCGTCAACACGATTCTGGAGATGGCGGAACTGAAAAAGAGCGGGCAGGTAAAAGCGCTTGTCGTGACGGGGTGTCTGGCGCAGAGATATCAGGAGGAGATCCGGAAGGAAATCGAAGAGGTGGACGCCGTGATCGGCACTTCCGCCATAGAGGAGCTGCCGGCGGTTCTGGATGCCGCCTTTGCGGGAAAAGCGAAGGACTGCTATCACAGACTGGATGAGAAGCCGCTCACGGATAAGAAGCGCATTCTGACGACGGGCGGGCACTTTGCCTATCTGAAAATTGCGGAGGGATGCGATAAGCACTGTACTTACTGCATCATTCCGAAGGTGCGGGGATCTTACAGAAGCGTTCCCATGGAAAGCCTGCTGCGGGAGGCACAGGAGCTGGCGGACCAAGGGGTCAGGGAACTGATTCTGGTGGCGCAGGAGACGACGGTTTACGGACAGGATCTCTACGGGCATAAAGCGCTGCCGGAACTTCTCACGCGGCTCTGCCTGATAGAGGGGCTAGTCTGGATCAGGATTCTCTACTGTTATCCCGAGGAGATAGATGACGCGCTGATCCGGGTGATCCAGAAAGAAGAAAAGATATGCCACTATCTCGATATACCGGTGCAGCACGCCTCGGATTCCATTTTAAAGCGCATGGGACGGCGGACGGACCGGAGAGAGCTGACTGATATAGTCAACAAACTGCGTCGGGAGATTCCCGATATCTGCCTGAGAACGACGCTGATTGCGGGATTTCCGGGGGAGACGGAGAGCGACTTCGAGACGCTCCTTTCCTTTGTGGAGGAGACGGCGTTTGACCGGCTGGGCGTTTTCCCCTATTCGCAGGAGGAGGATACGCCGGCGGCAGACATGCCGAACCAGATTTCCGACGAGGTGAAACAGGCGCGCTGTGACGCGCTGATGGCGCTGCAGCAGGAGATCGCCTTTGACGCGGCGGCTGATATGGAAGGCCGCATTGTGTCGGCGATGGTTGAGGGCAAGGTGGCTGATGATGACGTCTACGTGGCGAGAACTTATAAGGATGCGCCGGATGTGGACGGATATTTGTTTGTACAGACGGACAGGGAACTGATGACCGGCGATTTTGTGCAGGTGAGGATTACAGGTTCCCACGAATATGATCTGATGGGAGAGTTGGAAGATGAATCTGCCGAATAAATTAACGATTTTCCGTGTGATATTAATTCCTTTTTTTGTGGTGCTTCTGCTGTTTGATCTCACGGCTTATGACAAGTGGATCGCGCTTGCGATTTTTATTGTGGCAAGTCTGACGGATTTTCTGGACGGTCACATCGCGAGAAAATACAATCTGGTGACAAATTTTGGCAAGTTTATGGATCCGCTGGCGGATAAGCTTCTTGTCTGTTCTGCTATGATCTGTCTGGTGGAGCTTTCGCGGATTCCGGCATGGGTGGTGATCATCATCATCGCGCGGGAGTTTATCATCAGCGGATTCCGTCTGGTGGCTTCCGACAACGGCGTGGTGATCGCGGCGAGCTACTGGGGGAAGTTTAAGACGGTTTTCCAGATAGTTATGATCTGTCTGATGATTGCGGATCTTCCGTCCCTTGCCCTTGTGACGCAGATTGTGATGTGGGTGGCGGTAGTTCTGACGGTGGTTTCCCTTGTGGATTACCTGTTAAAGAACAAGGACGTCATGCGGGAAAATCAAAGATAAAGAACAGAGGAATACGGCAATTAATAACAAGTGTAATGGTTTAACAAAGAGGATGATACTATGACAGTTGAGATTATTGCAGTCGGAACAGAGATATTGCTCGGAAACATTGTGAACACGAACGCCGCCTATCTCGCGGAAAAATGCGCGGGACTCGGGCTTTCCTGCTATCATCAGGACGTGGTCGGCGACAACGAGGAGAGACTGACGGAAACCATTCGTCTGGCGCTGACAAGGGCGGATATCATTCTGCTCTCCGGGGGTTTAGGTCCCACACAGGACGACCTGACCAAAGAGGCGGCGGCGAAGGTGATGGGGAAAGCACTGTATCTGCATGAGCCTTCCAAGGAGGCGATCCGGCAGTTTTTTGCGGAGCGGAACATGGAGATCACGGAGAATAACTGGAAACAGGCGATGGTGCCGGAAGGCTGTATTGTGGTGGAGAATCCGGGTGGTACCGCGCCCGGTATCATTATCGCGGAAAACGGCAAACATGTGGTGCTGATGCCGGGACCGCCGGGGGAACTGATCCCCATGTTTGAAAAGTCGATCATGCCCTATCTGGCAGGATTGACAACGGGCGTTATTTATTCCCAGACCGTGAAAATCTGCGGGGTAGGCGAGAGCAAGGCGGAGAGCATGGTGGAGGATCTGGTTGACGCGCAGGACAATCCCACCATTGCCACGTATGCAAAGACCGGGGAGGTACACCTGCGTGTGACAGCCACGGCGCCGGATGAGAAAGAGGCGAAAAAGCTGGTGAAACCCATGGTCAAAGAGCTGAAAGGACGCTTTGGCAACCATGTGTATACGACAGACAGTGAAGTGACGCTGGAGAAAGCCGTGGTGGATCTGCTTATGGCGAACAAGCTGACGGCGTGTACGGTGGAGTCGTGCACGGGCGGCATGCTTTCCGCCAGACTGATCAATGTGCCCGGCGTGTCGGAGGTGTTTAAGTCCGGCTATGTGACATATTCCAACAAATCCAAGCGAAAGCTTCTTGGAATCAAGAAAAATATTCTGGTGAAGTACGGGGCGGTCAGTGAGCAGATTGCCAGAGAGATGGCAAAGACCGCGGCGACTTTGGCAAGAACCGATGTGAGTGTTTCCACCACAGGGATTGCGGGGCCGGACGGCGGTACGCCCGAGAAGCCGGTGGGGCTTGTGTATATCGCCTGCAACGTGTGCGGCAGGGTTACGGTGAAGGAGTGCCATTTCCACGGGACTCGCGAAAAGATCCGGGAGAGCACGGTATCCGCGGCGCTGTCCCTGATGCGGGAATGTATATTACAGTATTACAGTGAAGTGACTTTCGGCGGCAAGGAAAAGTAGAAAAGGGTAACAGTTTGGCCGTGACAACAAGGTAAGGGAGAGAAGAATGAACGAATCTGACAAGTGGGAAGGGCTGCAGGGCAAAGAAAGCGGGGAAAACGATGTCTATACGGATCCCTATGTATCCGAGAGCGGCAATGATATTTATACGACGCCGGAAGTGGTTGAGGCAGCCAACGTGATAGAAGAGACGGAGAATGTGACGGTTGTGGCGGACACACACGGTCTCTTTTCCGGGAATCAGGCAGACAGCCAGACTCCTTATGGGAATCCGTCGGGCAGTTACGGCGTACAGCCTCCATACGCGGATCAGGGCCAGCAGAACGGCTACGGCGCGCAGCCCTCATACGGGAACCAGAACCCGTCGGGCAGTTACGATGCACAGCCTCCATATGGGAACCAGAACCCGGTGGGCAGTTACGATGGGCAGCCTCCATACGGGAATCAGAACCAGAGCGGCTACGGCGTGCAGCCCCCATATGGAAACCAGAACCAGAGCGGCTACGGCGTGCAGCCCCCATATGGGAATCAGAACCAGAGCGGCTACGGCGTGCAGCCCTCATACGGGAACCAGAACCCGTCGGGCAGCTACGGGACACAGCCTCCATATGGGAACCAGAACCAGCAGGGCAGCTTTGGCGCGCAGTCCCCATACGGGAACCAGAACCAGCAGGGCAGTTTCGGTGCGCAGCCATCCTACGGCAGCCAGCAGGCGGGCGGCGGTTTTGGCGGGCAGCCTCCTTACGGCGGACAGCCGCCTTACGATAATCCTTACAGCCCTTATGCCATGCCGCAGAAAAAGCAGAACGCCGGGCTTATTATAGGCATTGTGGTCGCCATTATCGTCCTGTTCCTCGTGGCGGTGTTCGCGCTGGCAAGCAAAGCGGTGAATCTGCTCTCCGAGAAAGAGAAGGAGGACCTTCGCCGGGATGTGTACGATTTCGAGGAGGATGATTATGACTATGACTTCAACTACCATGATGACTATGATGATTACGACTTTGATTATGATTTAGAGGAGGAATACGACTACAGCGATTTTTTCAGTGACGACGATTTTTACGACTACGATTACTATGAAGATGCCGAGTATGATGACAGATACTACGATCTGCACAATGAAATAAGGTCGGACCTGTCCTATCAGGTGGAGGTGGAGGACTTCGACTACGAGTCGGAGTACGATAACGCCATCATTATAGCGAGCATCCCTGTTATTTCCGGGGAGGAAGTGCCGAATCTGGATAAGCTCAACAAGGATATCCGGAAGGAAGTGGACGAGATGACGACGCTTTTTGAGTCGGAATACGAGTCCCATGTCATGGAGAGCGAAGAGAACTATTTTGTGGCGTCTCTGATCGGCTATGTGGCTTATATGGATGAGGATAAGCTGAGCATTGCGTGGCAGGAGGAGATGTACAGCGACAGGGACGGTTTTGTCTGTCTGCGGAGCATCAACATTGATATGAAAAACGGCGTGATTCTGGACAATGAGGATATCCTTGCGGTTGACGACGAGTTTTCCGTGGAGTTCCGGCAGAAGTGCGACGAGCAGAACGGGGAGATTTCGTACCTTACATATATGACGGATCAGCAGATCACGGATTATTTTAAGTCTGACGATATCATTGTCTTTTACACGCCCAAGGGCATGGAGATCGGCTTTAACTATGAGGAGGGCTGGGTGACCGTCACCTATGAGGAGTATGAGAAATATCTGAAGGTTTTTTAAAGAGCAGGCGTATGGGCGCGGACAGCAGCGGGTGTCGCGCCCTTGCTATTTTTTCCTTGTGGTTTCTTTGCAAGAAACTCTTGCGGGTTCCCGGTTTCTCTGGTAGACTGGATTTATCTGGGAAAGTGGAATCTGTTATGCATATGCATGTCCGGCATTTCGCCACGAATTCTTGATTTTTAAATTTCAGATGGGAAAGGAGGGTAGAGTGTCATTTATGGGACATGAAAAGTGTTATGATCGTTTCATAAATTTGAAGTTGACAAAAACGAACGTTTGTTTTATTCTATGATAAGAACAAATGTTCTGCAAAGAAAAGCGGGGAACCGCTTTGGCATGGAGGGAAACATGGAAAGAGATGAAAAATTAAAAGCATTGGATGCGGCATTAGGGCAGATAGAGAGACAGTTCGGAAAGGGAGCCGTTATGAAGCTGGGCGATCCTTCCGTACAGATGAATGTGGAGACGATCCCCACGGGATCCCTGAGTCTGGACATTGCGCTGGGACTCGGCGGTATCCCGAAGGGTAGAGTGATTGAGATATACGGTCCCGAATCCAGCGGTAAGACGACCGTTACCCTGCACATGATTGCGGAGGTGCAGAAACGAGGCGGCATCGCCGGGTTTATCGACGCGGAACATGCGCTGGATCCCGTCTACGCGAAAAATATCGGCGTGGATATTGACAATTTATATATTTCCCAGCCGGACTGCGGCGAGCAGGCTCTGGAGATCACGGAGACCATGGTGCGCTCGGGAGCCGTGGATATTATCGTGGTGGACTCCGTGGCGGCTCTGGTGCCGAAGGCGGAGATCGATGGCGACATGGGCGACAGCCATGTGGGTCTGCAGGCGAGACTGATGTCGCAGGCGCTCAGAAAGCTGACGGCTGTCATCAGCAAATCTAACTGCACGGTCATTTTCATCAACCAGCTGCGTGAGAAGGTAGGCGTCATGTTCGGAAATCCGGAGACGACCACAGGCGGCCGCGCGCTGAAATTTTACTCTTCCGTCAGACTGGACGTCCGTCGCATTGAGGCGCTGAAGCAGGGCGGCGAGGTGATCGGTAACAGAACCCGCGTCAAGGTTGTTAAGAATAAGGTGGCTCCTCCCTTCAAAGAGGCGGAGTTTGACATCATGTTCGGCGCGGGTATCTCTACACAGGGCGATATTCTTGATCTGGCGGCGGAGAATAATATTATCAATAAGAGTGGCGCGTGGTACGCCTATGACGGGAATAAGATCGGACAGGGCAGGGAGAACGCGAAGCAGTACTTGAAAGACAATCCGCAGATATGCGCCGAGGTGGAGCGGAAAGTCAGGGAACTTTTCAATATGGAGACGGACGCCGTGGAGGAGAGCGCCGCGGGTGACGCGTCCGCCGAGGTGGCGAAGCCCGCCAAGGAAACCAAGGCTGCCAAGGGAACCGAGAAGTAAAAGGGCGGCAGAACGCCAGAGCCAATACCCTGCCGCCCGCCAAGGGAAACGAGGAGTAGAAGGGCGCAGGGCGGTATGAGAAAGGAAGCCGGACGGGCGTAAGCCGCGGAGGAGAGAGGATGACAGTCACACAGCTTACGGACATGGGAAGAGGTCGTTATAAGGTGTACATAGAGGACCGTCCGGCTTTTGCGCTATATAGGGGCGAGCTGAGCCGTCTGGAAATCCGGGAGGGGAAAGAGATTACGGAGGAGAATCTGCGTGAGATCCGGGAGGAAATCCTGCCCCTGCGGGCGAAGAAGCGGGCCATGAATCTGCTGCAGAAACGGGAATATACGTCGGCATCCCTGCGGGAGAAGCTGCGGGACGGGGAGTACCCGGAGGCGTGTATCGAGGAGGCGGTCGCCTATGTGGAGTCCTACGGGTACGTGGACGACCGGCGGTATACAAAAGATTTTATCGTCTATAATCTGGAGCGGAAGAGCCGGATGCGGATCGAGCAGGATCTGATGCGGAAAGGGGTCCACAAAGATACGATCCGTGCTGTCTTTGAGGAATTGGAGGAGGACGGGACGAGACAGGATGAGGTGTCCATGATACGGAACCTTCTGGAAAAGAAAAAATATGACGCGAAAACCGCCGACGCGCAGGAAAAACAGAGAATGTACGCGTTTCTCTATCGCAAAGGCTTTCATGCCGACGCGATTAGCAGAGCTCTTTTGCTTGACATAACATAAAATTCAGTATAGAATTAATATGTTGTAGTTTTGCTAACTATCGGGTTGCCAGTATTTGGGAAGGAATGGCAGCCGTCAATAGATTTGGTAATGTACAATGAAAACTAAATAAGGAGGTGCTCCTGTAATGTGGCAAGTTGTGGTAGCAATAGTCGTCACGATGGTGATCACCGTTCCTGTTTCTGCGCTTATTGCGATTAACTATCAGAAGAAGATGGTGGAAGCGAAGCTCGGAAATGCGGACGAGAAAGCCAGAGAGATTATCGACGAAGCTCTCAAAACTGCTGAGACGAAGAAGCGTGAGTCGCTGCTTGAGGTCAAGGAAGAGTCCATTCGCACGAAGAATGAACTGGACAAGGAAATCAAGGAACGGCGTGCCGAAGCGCAGCGCTATGAGCGTCGTGTACAGCAGAAGGAAGAGAACATCGATAAAAAGGCGGACGCTATTGAGAAGAAGGAAGCGAGTCTGGCAGAGAAGGAAGAAGCTCTTGCCAAGCAGCGCGAAGAGATTTCCAAACTGAGCGAGCAAAGATTACAGGAACTGGAACGAATCTCTGGATTAACCTCTGAACAGGCAAAAGATTATCTGTTGAAAATTGTTGAAGATGAAGTGAAACACGAAACTGCTGTCATGGTTAAGGAGATGGAGAGCAGGGCGAAGGAAGAAGCGGACAAGAAGGCGAAAGAGTATGTCGTTACAGCCATTCAGAAATGTGCGGCAGACCATGTGTCCGAGACCACGATTTCCGTGGTACAGCTTCCCAATGACGAGATGAAAGGCAGGATCATCGGAAGAGAGGGACGTAATATCAGAACTCTCGAGACGATGACAGGCGTGGATTTAATCATTGACGATACACCCGAAGCGGTTATTCTCTCCGGCTTTGACCCGATCCGCAGGGAAGTAGCGCGGATTGCACTCGAAAAACTCATTGTGGACGGACGTATCCATCCCGCCAGAATTGAGGAGATGGTCGAGAAGGCGCAGAAGGAAGTCGAAGTTATGATGAAAGAGGAGGGCGAAGCAGCCACCCTCGAAGTCGGCGTACATGGTATCCATCCCGAACTTGTAAGACTTCTCGGTAAGATGAAGTTCAGAACCAGCTACGGGCAGAACGCTCTGAAACATTCCATTGAAGTGGCACAGCTTTCGGGCTTACTGGCAGCGGAGATGGGACTGGATGTAAGAATGGCGAAGCGTGCAGGTCTGCTGCATGATATCGGCAAAGCGGTCGATCACGAGATGGAAGGATCGCACATCCAGCTTGGCGTAGAGCTTTGCAGGAAGTATAAGGAAGGACCTGTGGTTATCAACGCGGTAGAATCCCATCATGGCGACGTGGAAGCGCAGACGCTGATCGCATGTCTGGTGCAGGCGGCTGATACGATTTCCGCTGCAAGACCGGGTGCAAGAAGAGAGACATTAGAGACATATACAACAAGACTGAAACAATTGGAAGACATCACAAACAATTTCAAAGGCGTGGACAAATCTTTTGCTATTCAGGCAGGTAGAGAGATTCGTGTAATGGTAGTTCCGGAACAGATCAATGATTCTGATATGGTACTGCTCGCGAGAGATATCTCCAAACAGATTGAGGCTGAGTTGGAGTATCCCGGACAGATCAAGGTGAACGTGATCCGAGAGAGCCGTGTCATAGACTATGCCAAATAGTACAAAACCCCGCAGATTTTATTCTGCGGGGTTTTTCAGCGCTTATTGACTTTCAGCTGCATATATGTTATTTTTTCCTAACTACGAGACGATCCGGGAGGTTTTTCATGGAGCAGCAGCCCATTGTATTAAAAGAAATCTGTTCGCATGGCACGAAGTCGCTGCCCTGTGCGGTCTATCGAACGCACTCTGTGGGAAAGGGCGTTTTTGTGAAACATCACTGGCACGATGAAATAGAGATCCTGTATTTTTCTGAGGGTGGATTTCGGCTGGAGATCAATATGGAGTCTTTTGAAATTCAATCCGAATGTATCTATTTCATCAATCCCGGCGAACTGCACGGCATTATCTCAGAGACATTGGAACGGCACTGGGAGGACGCCCTTGTTTTCTCACCCGGCATTCTCGGTTTTGATTCTCGCGACGAGGCGCAGATTTCCCTTATGAAGCCGATTCAGAATGGGAAACTGCTCTTCCCGCGCTGTATCACGCCGCAGCATCCCGCCTTTTTATCGTTGCGCCACTCCTTTCTGCATATCATGCATGTGTTCGGACAGATGGCGGAAGCAGCGCCGGAAAAAGACAGCGATGAGAAATCGCATCCTCTGGGGGACAGCGGCACGACGGCGAATGACCTAACCAGTCAATTATATGTAAAATCATCTCTGCTCCATATTTTTGCTGCGCTCTCCGAGTACAGGCTTTTTATGCCGGTAGAAAGAAATTTCGACAAACGTGTGGAGAGCATCAAGACCGCGCTCCTGTTTATTGAGGAGAATTATCACAGCAAAATCTATATTTCGGACCTTGCCGGACAGGTCAATCTGAACGAGCAGTATTTCTGCAGGCTTTTCAAAAAAGCGATCGGGCATTCGCCGATCGAATATATTAACGCGTACCGCATTAGGCAGGCAAAACGCCTTCTGGAGGAGACGGACCTGCAGGTGACGGAAGTCTGCCTGGAATGCGGTTTCAACAATCTGGGAAACTTTATACAGGAGTTTAGGAAACGCACAGGCACGACGCCCCTGCAGTATAAGAAGCGTACAGAAATGTCTTAAAAGTCATAATACTGAAATTTTTTGGCAAATAATCGTAAGACATCCGCTTTATATGTCATTATGATAGAGACAGCGAAGGAAAAATAAGCGGCATACAAGGCAGGAGGTACGGTTATGGAAAGAAAATGGTGGCATGACAAGGTGGCATATCAGATTTATCCCAAGAGTTTCTATGATTCCAATGGCGACGGCATTGGCGACATTCCCGGTATCATCAGCAAACTGGATTACCTTGCGGATCTGGGCATTGATATTCTCTGGCTCTCGCCCTGTTACCGGTCCCCGCTGGCGGATCAGGGATACGATATCTCGGATTACTACGATATCGATCCCCGGTTTGGCACCATGGAGGATATGGAGCGGCTGATCGCGGAGGCGAAGAAGCGAGGGATCTGCATTCTCATGGATCTGGTAGTCAACCACTGTTCCGATGAACATGAATGGTTCAAAAGAGCCTGTGAGGACCCGGACGGAAAGTACGGAAAATACTTTTATCTGCGGGATAAAAAGGAAGGGGAGCTGCCGACGAACTGGCGGTCCTATTTCGGCGGTCCCGTGTGGGATGACCTGCCGGGTACGGATAAACAGTATCTCCATGTGTTCCATAAGAAGCAGCCCGATCTGAACTGGGAAAACCCGGAAGTCAGAGAGGAAGTTTACAAGAACATCAACTGGTGGCTGGACAAAGGGCTTGGCGGTTTCCGCATCGACGCTATTATCAATATCAAGAAGGCGCTGCCGATGCACGATTACGAGCCGGACAGGGAGGATGGTCTGTGCAGCATCCACGCCATGCTGCAGGAGGCGGAAGGGATCGGCGCCTTCTTAGGGGAAATGCGTGACCGCACCTTTAAAAAATACGACGCCTTTTCCGTGGGGGAGGTGTTTAACGAAAAGCCGGAAGAGGTGCCGGACTTTATTGGCGACAACGGCTATTTCTCCAGCATGTTTGACTTCAACGAGGCGATTTTCGGGAGAAGCGGGAAGGGGTGGTATGACGCGGCGCCCATCACGCCGGACGACTATAAGAAGTGCTGTTTTGCCGCGCAGGCGAAGGTGAAGAATGTCGGTTTTCTCTCCAATATCATTGAGAACCACGACGGCTCCCGGGGTGTCAGCTACTATATTCCCGAGGGGGACTGCTGCGATGAGAGCAAGAAAATGCTGGCGGCATTAAATTTTCTGCTGCGGGGACTGCCTTTTATTTATCAGGGGCAGGAGCTGGGGATGGAAAATGTGCCGTTTGCGTCCATCGACGAGGTGGATGATATTTCTACCCTCGACGAGTACAAGGTCGCGCTGGAGGCGGGGCTTCCCCCGGAGGAGGCGCTGAAAGCTGTGTCGAAATTCAGCCGCGACAATGCCCGCACGCCGATGCAGTGGACGGACGGGGCGAACGCCGGCTTTACCACCGGCACGCCATGGCTGAAAGCCAATCCCAACTATCCTTCCATCAATGCGGCGGCGCAGGTGCAGGATGCGGATTCGGTTTACTCTTTTTATAAGAAGCTGATCGCGCTGCGAAAGGATCCGGTTTATAAGGAAACCATTGTGTACGGCGCACTGGAGCCGGTGTGGGAAGAGCGGCACAATCTGATGGCGTATTATCGGAAAGGGGAGCGGACGCTTCTGGTAGTTGGCAACTACCAGAGAGAGCCGCAGGAAATCGCGCTGCCCGCAATGTATAAAAGCGTGCTCCTGAACAATTATAAGGATATTGCACAAGACAAGGGAACGATCCGTCTGCAGGGCTATCAGGTTCTGGTACTGGAAATGTAAATTCTGGGTGAAAGGGAAGGGAATGGATATGAAAAGAGCATGGTGGAAGGAAGCGGTGATCTATCAGATTTATCCGCGCAGTTTTATGGACAGCAACGGCGACGGGATCGGTGATCTGCAGGGGATCATCAGCCGGCTGGATTATTTAAAATATCTGGGCATTGATGTGATCTGGTTATCGCCGGTGTATCAGTCCCCCAACGACGACAATGGGTACGATATCAGCGATTATCAGGACATCATGGACGAATTTGGCACGATGGCGGATTTTGATGAGCTGCTGGCGGCGGCGCATGAGCGCGGGATTAAAATTGTCATGGATCTGGTGGTGAACCATACGTCTGACGAGCACAGGTGGTTTGTGGAGAGCCGGAAGGCAAAAGACAACGCATACCGGGATTACTATATCTGGCGGGAGGGGAAAGACGGGCAGACGCCGCCCAACAACTGGGGCTCCTGCTTTGGCGGGCCGGCATGGCAGTATGACGGGGAAACCGGCATGTATTACCTGCATCTCTTCTCCAAGAAGCAGCCCGACTTAAACTGGGATAATCCCAAGGTGCGGGAGGAAGTGTTTGACATGATGACATGGTGGTGCGACAAGGGAATCGACGGCTTCCGCATGGACGTCATCAGTATGATCTCCAAGACAGAGGAGATGCCGGACGGCGAGGTCCACGGTATGTACGGCAGTTTTGACCCTTACTGCGTGCACGGACCCAACGTCCATAAGTATCTGCGGGAAATGAACGAGAAGGTGCTCTCGAAATATGATATTATGACGGTCGGAGAGACGGCAGGTGTGACCACGGAGCAGGCGAAACAGTATGCGGGCGAGGATGCCCATGAACTGCATATGGTATTCCAGTTTGAGCATGTGGAAGGGGACGGCAAGTACGGGAAATGGACGGACGAAAAAATCCCCCTCATCAGGCTGAAAAAAATTCTGTCCCGCTGGCAGACAGAGCTTTATGGAAAAGCGTGGAACAGTCTGTTCTGGGACAATCACGACCAGCCGCGGGCGGTCTCCCGTTTCGGCGACGACCGTCCGCAGTACCGGGAAATGTCCGCGAAGATGCTTGCCACCTGCCTGCATATGATGCAGGGGACGCCCTATATCTATCAGGGGGAAGAGCTTGGCATGACGAACTATCCGTTTCAGAGCCCGGAGGAATTTCGCGATATCGAAAGTATCAACGCTTACCGGGAATGGTGTGAGGAAGGACCCGTCCCCCATGAGACCTTCTGGAGCTGCATTACTTTTAAGAGCCGCGATAATGCGAGGACGCCGGTACAGTGGGACGATTCGCCGCAGGCAGGCTTCACCACGGGAGAGCCGTGGATCGCGATCAATCCCAACTATACGCAGATCAACGCGAAGGCGGAGACGGCGGACCCCGGTTCCGTGTTCCATTATTATAAGAAGCTGATCGCCCTCAGAAAAGCGTATCCGGTCATTGTATACGGCAGGTATGAGCTGCTGATGGAAGATGACGAGGATCTGTATGTCTATACGAGGGAGATGGATGAGGAGAAACTGCTCGTTGTATGCAGTTTCTGTGACCATGAGACTGGTTTTACCATACCTGATGAATTTGCGAAAGCCTCCTGTCTGATCTCCAATACAGATGGGAATTACGACAGGGCGGAAATAACGCTGAAACCGTATGAAGCATTCGTATTGCGGACAATTTAACATTTTAACCATAAAATGGCGTTAGAAATACAGAAAATTGTCGTATATGCATACTTGTGAAATTGGCATACTTATAGTAGAATAAATATCGGTGTATGATTGTATACAATTATTCAACAGCATGATTACAAGGATGCAGGAGGGTGCTATGAAAGCGTACAGTGTGATGACCAAAAAGGAACTGGCGGCAGAAAGGGCGGAGCTTAACAGACAGTTTGCGGAGGCGAAGGAAAAAGGTTTGAAGCTTGACATGTCAAGAGGAAAGCCGGAGCCGGCGCAGCTCGATATGGGCATGGGGCTTCTGGATGCGTTGACTTCCGATTCGGATATGATGTCCATGGAAGGCGTGGACACGAGAAATTACGGCCTGATGGACGGCATCACAGAGGCGAAACATCTGATGGCGGATGTGATGGGCGTTTCCGCGGACAGTGTGATTGTTTTCGGAAATTCCAGCCTTTCCATTATGTACGATATGGTTTCACGTTCCGTTACCCACGGCGTTATGGGATCCACGCCATGGTGCAGACTTGATAAGGTTAAATTTTTGTGCCCTGTGCCGGGTTATGACAGACATTTTGCGATCACCCAGCATTTCGGCATCGAGATGATCCCGGTTCCGATGACGGCGGAAGGCCCGGATATGGATCTGGTGGAAAAGTATGTGTCGGCGGATGCGTCGGTGAAGGGAATCTGGTGTGTGCCCAAGTATTCCAACCCGCAGGGCATCACCTACTCGGACGAGACGGTGAGACGGTTTGCAGCACTGAAACCCGCGGCGGAGGATTTCCGCATTTACTGGGACAACGCTTATGCGATCCATCATCTTTATGAGGATAAGCAGGATACGCTTTTAGAGATCCTGAGTGAGTGTGAGAAGGCGGGCAGCCCGGACATGGTTTATGCGTTCTGCTCCACCTCCAAGATCACTTTTTCCGGTGCAGGCATAGCGGCGATGGCATCTTCCCCGGCGAATCTGGCAGATATCAAAAAGACGCTGACGCTCAGGACGATCGGCTATGACAAGGTGAACCAGCTGCGCCATGCCAGATACTTTAAAAATCTGGAAGGGATGCTTAACCATATGAAGAAGCACGCGGACATTATCAGACCTAAGTTTGAGGCGGTTCTTTCGGTTCTGGAGCAGGAGCTTGGGGGCTTGGGAATCGGCGAGTGGACGAAACCGCTTGGCGGCTATTTCATTTCCTTTGAGGCGATGGAGGGCTGTGCGAAGGAAATCGTGGCAAAATGTAAGGAGCTGGGCGTCGTTCTGACAGGCGCGGGTGCAACTTTCCCTTACGGCAAGGACCCGAAAGACAGCAATATCCGCATTGCGCCCACTTACCCGACAGCGGAGGAGATGGCGCAGGCGACGGATGTGTTCGTGCTCTGTGTGAAGTTGGTCAGCGTGGAGAAACTGCTGCAGGAGGCGGTCGCCGAGACGGCTTGAAAGGTACCGGGAAGACAGCCCGTTTAGCAAAGAGATACTGGTAGCGGAAAAGGAAATTGTTTGAGAAGAGGATACAGATAACATGGCGGACAATCATTACGAGCGTTTAGGCAGGGAACTGATTCACAAGGGCGCGATCATTGACTATTATCAGGATACGATACGCGTGGAAAACGGCAATGTGGTGAAGTGGGATCTGATTGACCACAAGGGTGCGGCGGCTGTCGTGGCGGTGAAGGACGACGGGAAACTGCTGATGGTGAGACAGTACAGAAATGCACTGGACCGGGAGACACTGGAAATTCCGGCGGGCGGTTTAAACAGCGTGGACGAACCGACGAAAGAGGCGGCGGCAAGGGAGCTGGAGGAGGAGACCGGCTATGTGGCGGGGAAACTGGAACTGCTTCTGACGCTGCGGACGACGGTTGCTTTCTGCAACGAAAAGATAGACGTGTATCTGGCGACGGATTTAAAGCCCGGCAGACAGCATCTGGATGAGGATGAGTTTTTAAATGCGGAGAGCCATGACATTGAAGAACTTGTGCAGATGATATACGACTGCAGGATTCAGGATGGAAAGACGGTATCCGCGATTCTGGCATATTATAATAAGCTTCACAGACAGTAGAGACAGACTTAGGGAATGGGAATGAACAGACATCTGGAGAAAACGGACGGAAGATTTGGGGAACATTGCAGACAGCTTAGACCGGCATATGTGATATGTGTTGTATTCTGTTTCATGCTGTTTGTCTATGAGCCTTTGCTGATGTACAGTACCAATAAAAACGATTTCTGGTTTGACTTCGGGATTATGATAGTTCCGACGCTGGTGATTTTTGTGCTGTTCCTGCTTGCAGGGGCGGCGCTTGTCACAGCGTTTTATTTTATAACGGTCAGACTTTTAAAGGGAAAAACAAGAGTGTACCAATGCGCGGTGGCACTCTTGTTTGTTGTATTTTTTGCCACTTATGTACAAGGCGTTTATCTGAGTACCTCCCTTCCTGTGCTGACAGGAGAGACCATTGAATGGGACCAGTATCTGAGAGAGGATCTGATCACAGTGGCGCTCTGGGCTGTTCTTGAGACGGCGGCGATCGCACTGAGCGTAAAGTTCGGCACGGAGGCTGTTGTGAAGTGGTCGTCACGAATTGCTGCCGCGGTAGGTGTCATGCTGGTTGTGGGATTGCTGCCGCAGATGATTGCGAACAACGCTTTTGAGAAAAAGGACGCGCTGATTACGACAAACGCCCATTTCAATGATATTTCCACGGATAAAAACTTTCTGATCCTTCTGGTTGACGCGGTGGAGGCTGAACATTTTGAGGCGGTGCTTGAGAGCAACGAGGAATACAAGGATGTCTTTAAGGATTTTACCTATTACTCCAACACGGCTTCCGTGTATCCTTTCACCCGCGACAGTATGCCGCTGCTATTGTCGGGGGCGGTGAACAGAAATGAAAAGGAGTTCGGGGCGTTCGCCAGCGAGGCGTACAACAACTCTCCGCTGTTTGAAAGGCTGGAGAAGGAAAACTATGATATCAGCCTTTACATGGCGGAGCCGGTCTGGTATGGGGAGCGGCGGTTCCATATAACGAACGATCTTAAAAATGATAAGGCGTCTCCTTACGAGAACATGGATTTTAACATGTATTTCAGGCAGGAGATGAAGTATATTCTGTTTAAGTATCTGCCCTACGCCTATAAACAGTATTCGCAGATCGACGGCTTTGATTTCGGAATGGCTCTGGAGATGTACAATTATCGGTATGAAGACGTGTATCAACGGATGCTTGAGAACCCGGAGCTTGTAAAGACAGACCGGAATGTGTTTCAGTTCGTGCATCTGGAGGGGGCGCATCTGCCCTTTGTGTATGATAAAGATCTGAACCCGGTGGCAAACGGAACCTACACGCAGAAGCTGGAGGCAACGATAAAGGTAGTCGATACATGGCTTTCCAGACTGAAAGAGAGCGACGCCTATGACAACTCTGTCATTCTGATCATGGCGGACCACGGCTACTATGATGTGGACCACGACAGCTACGGGGAGGAAGTTCTGGAGCGGTTTCACCCGGTTCTGCTGGTGAAAGGGTATCAGGAAGACCATGCGCTGGCTGAGTCGGATGTGCCGGTTTCCCATATAGATCTGATGGATGCGTATATGGAACTGCTGGACGGGAAAAAGGGCGGCGAACTTTTCCGGGGGATAGAGCCGGACAGAAAGCGGCAGGTAATCTGGCAGGAGTATCGCAGCGAGGATCATATGGTGGAGTACGAACTGGAGGGGAACCGTTTTGACAGACAGGATTTCAAACCGACCGGCAGAGTCTTTGACAGATAATTTCCGGGAGTGAAAGAGGAAGTCATGCCTCGTCCTTTTCGGACATATACTGTCCTATAGAAGCTTGGAAGAGGCGGTGCAGTCTTGCGCAGACAGTTTGGGATTAAGAACGGCTATCACATGGCGTATCTGTTTATGATCGGTCTTTTTATGGGAATCCTGCTGGTCAATCTGGGACATGAGACATGGATTAAAAATGGCAGCCTGCTGGGGGCGGAGATGATGAACCGACTGAAAAGCAGCAGACCGGCGGGAGAGAGTCTGGTGGGATATGTTCTTAGGCACAGACTCTTTACGGGCTGTCTTTTATGTCTGGTCTCCACAACGCTGATAGGGATGCCGTTTCTTTGTGCCTATATCTGTTATATGGGTCTTTCGGCGGGCTGCCTTTTGTCTGTGGCGGTTGTCCGTTATGGGATCAGGGGGCTTTTCTTTATGGCGGCGGTTCTGTTTCCGCAGGCGCTGTTATTGGTTCCCGCGTACATCCTGCTCTTTTTCTGGGCGGCAGATGTAAACCGGACGCTCTATGCGCGGGGGACGCAGGTGGACGGGTATGAACGGTACAGCAGCCGGTTTTATCTGAGAAAGGGCGTACAGGCTGTCGGCATTATGGCAGTTGTCATAATGGGATGCCTGCTTGAAAGTTATGTCAATCCTAATGTTCTGCATTTTGTCCTGAAAATCTTTTAAAAAAATTTTTTTATTCAAATTTTCAAGATGTAGTAGACATAAAATCATATATGGACGATATGTTGTGGCTCGGAGAAAAAAGGGCGCAAATGCCCGTAAAATCAAGAAAAATTCCATTTGCTTTTCTAAAAAAATCTGATTATAATGGAACTCAGACAGTGGTTTGATTTACATAAAGAGAACGCACAGGGAAGGGCCTCCGAGTAAATGGAAAAAGAAATTGGCGCATTTATCACGTATTTACATAATGTGAAGAATACCTCCGGCAATACGGAGATGTCTTACAGAAGGGATCTGGAAAAGGTATCGCACTTTATGGAGTCGCGGGGCATCCATGAGACGAAGGATGTAAAGGCGCAGGATCTGGTTGATTATGTGAAGTTTCTGGAGGACAGTAAGTTTGCGGCAGCTACCGTGTCGCGCAATATCGCATCCCTCAAGGCATTCTATCACTATATGGTGCAGGAGGGTCTGGCGGAGGAGGATATTTCTGAAAAACTCAAAGCGCCGAAGATCGAAAAGAAGGCGCCGGAGATCATGTCGCCGGACGAGGTCGTGCGTCTTCTGGAGCAGCCCTCGGGGGACAGCCCGAAGGAAATCCGGGACAAGGCGATGTTAGAACTGCTCTACGCCACGGGAATCCGGGTGACGGAGCTGATCACGCTGAACCTGTCCGACGTGAATATGCAGATGAATTTCATTCTCTGCCGTGACCGCAACAAGGAGAGGATTATTCCCTTCGGCGCGGCGGCAAAGAACGCCATGGCGAGATATCTGGACGGCACGAGAGAGGAGATGCTTGAGAATAAAAAGTCGGAGGTGCTGTTTGCGAACTGTTCCGGGCAGCCTATGAGCAGACAGGGGTTCTGGAAACTGATCAAGCACTATGCGAAGAAAGCGGACATACAGGCGGATATCACACCGCACACCCTGCGGCATTCCTTTGCGGCGCATCTGGTGGAGAACGGCGCGGATCTTCGGAGCGTGCAGGAGATGCTGGGGCACTCCGACATTTCCACCACACAGATTTACGCAAATCTGAATCACAACCATATCAGGGAAGTGTACGCGAAGGCGCATCCGCGCGGTTGATATTTGGAAGAAATTTTATAAATAGGTTTGTAAGGCATGGGACTGTTTCCTGGAAACACCCCGTGCTTTTTTTTGCGCCTGCTCATACACATTTATATTCCAAAAAGTTATACTAATGGCACAAAAAGAGAATGTGATGGGATAGCCGCCCCGCCCTCACATATAATGGTACTTCCCGCGCTTCGCGAAAAGAAAAACCGCGGATAACACGCAGGCGAACACCTCCGCCACCGTGATCGCCCACCAGATGCCGTCCACATCCAGAAAGAGCGGCAGGATCAGTACGGCTGCGGTCTGGAAAATCAGCGTGCGCATGAAGGAGATTGCCGCCGAAACTGCGCCGTTGTTGAGGGCGGTAAAAAACGAGGAGGTGAAAATATTAAAACCGGCGAGCAGGAACGAAAAGGCAAAGAGCCGGAACGCATGGCACGTCAGCGCAAACAGTTCCGCGTCATAGCCCACAAATATGCGGGAGAGCGGAGCGGCGAGCAGGAAGGCGGCGGCGGTCAGCATGATGCTTGTGCAGGCCATCAGCAGCACGCTCTTTTTGAACATATTTTTCAGTTCTCCATCGTTTCCCGCGCCGTAGTGATAGCTGACGACGGGCGCCGCGCCGATGGCGTAGCCGATGTAGATGGCGATAAAGATAAACTGCACATACATCAAAACGCCGTATGCCGAAACACCGTTTTCACCGATGTACTTCAAAAGCTGAAAATTATAAATCATGCTGACAACGGAGGCGGAGATGTTGCTCATCAGTTCCGAGGAACCGTTGGCGCATGCCTGCAGGATGGGCTTGATTTCCAGTTTTGTCCGGGTGAGCCGCAGAAGGCTTGTGTTGAGGCGGATAAAATAGAGCAGGGGAAGCAGGCCGCCCACACACTGGCTGATGCCGGTGGCAAGTGCCGCGCCGGCGACTCCCCAGCGGAATGCGCCCACAAAGAGGGCGTCCAGAAACATATTGGTCACGCCCGCGCCTATGGTTGCCGCGAGACCCAGCTTCGGCCTTTCCGCCGCGATCAGAAAGCTCTGGAAAACATTCTGCAGCATGAACGCGGCTATGAAGAAGAATACGACGCGCCCGTAGACGACACAGTCCTCCATCATTTCCGGGGTCGCTCCCAGAAACGCAGCCATAGGGCGCGTAAAAAGAATGCCGACAACCGACAAAACGATTCCGAGAAGGAGGGTCAGATAAACCATCATGGAAAAGTAGCGGTTCGCCTTTTCCCGGTCCCCGGTGCCAAGCACCAGAGAGACAAGGGCGGTTCCGCCTGTGCCGATCATAAATCCCATACCGCCCAGAATCATGACAAAGGGAAAAATCAGGTTGAGGGAGGCAAAGGCGGTCTTTCCGGCAAAGTTGGACACAAAGAAACCGTCCACCACACCGTAGATGGAGGTAAATACCATCATAATGATGGAGGGGAAGGTAAAGCGAAGCAGTTTATTGTAGGTAAAGTGGTCTGATAGCTGGATAGCTGTTTTCTGCATAGTTTCTGACTCCGTTTCTCAAAATAGTATTAGAAGCGAGTATAGTACGATTTCATACCAAAGTCAAGTAAAATAATAGTACCATTTGACGTGCCGGTTTGTGTTCGATAAATGCGGATAGACTTTGCGTCTGGATTATGGTATACTGAATCCATCGAAACGATTGTTTATCATAATCCGGAGGTGAGAGTATGCCCGGTAATGGTGAAATTGTAAAAGATGTAGTTGACCAGTTTCAAAAGGTACAGGCGCATATGAAAAATGCGAAAGAAGAGAATGCAACAAAGACATATGAAGGTTTAAAAAATGATTATCTGTCATTAAAAGCAGTTTTAACATCATTAGGCGTCAATCTGACAGATATTGATAAAATGAAGGAATAGTGGAATAACAGAATAACAGACACACATCAGGGCGTAAGTCTATCAAACAGCTTACGCCCTGTTTTTGATTTGTTTTATTCATATTCAGCAATATCATAGATCAGCCGTTCCGAATCCTCCCACCCAAGACAGGGGTCGGTGATGGACTTGCCGTAAATGCCCTCGCCGATCTTCTGGCAGCCCTCCTCGATATAGCTCTCGATCATCACGCCTTTGACCATGCTGTGAATGTCTTTGTTTAACTTCCGGCTGTGCATCACTTCCTTGACGATGCGGATCTGCTGCTCGAACTTTTTGTCGGAGTTATTGTGGTTGGCGTCGATGACACATGCCGGGTTGACCAGATCGTAATCCTGATACAGCGTATACAAGGTGTTCAGGTCTTCGTAGTGGTAATTCGGCAGGCTTCTGCCGTGCTTGTTCGTGGAACCCCGGAGTACCGCGTGTGCCAGCGGGTTGCCGCCTGTGCTGACTTCATATCCTCTGTAGGTGAAGTCGTGGGGATGCTGCGCCGCGTAGATGGAGTTGAGCATCACGGAGAGGGTGCCGCTTGTGGGGTTTTTCATCCCGGCGGCTACGTCGAAACCGCTGACGGTCATGCGGTGCTGCTGGTCCTCCACGGAGCGCGCGCCGATTGCCACATAGGAGAGAATGTCCTCCACATAGCCCCAGTTGTCGGGGTAGAGCATCTCGTCGGCGGCGGTCAGTCCCGTTTCCTCTATGGCGCGGATGTGCATTTTGCGCATGGCGATCAGACCGCTTGTAAAATCGGGTTTCTTCTCCGGGTCGGGCTGGCTTACGATGCCCTTATATCCCTCGCCCGTGGTGCGGGGCTTGTTCGTATAAATCCGGGGGATCAGGATCAGCTTGTCCTTCACTTTCTCGTTGACCTTTGCCAATCGGTTTACATAATCACAGACAGCCTCCTCATTGTCCGCGGAGCAGGGGCCGATGATCACGATAAATTTTTTACTTTTTCCGGTGATCACGTCCCGGATCTCGATATCTCTTTCTCTCTTTACCTCAACCAGATGGGCGGGCATGGGAAAACGCTCGCGGATCTCATCGGGGGTTGGCAATTTGGCTACATATTGAAATGACATAGTTACCTCCCGACAAAAACGGGATGACCGTTTCGTCTGTATCGTGAATTTTTTTCTCTGGCAAAAACACATATATTATAGTATATTGAGTGGAGAATCGCAAGTAAAAGTGCGCGAAAAACGGAGCGCCGACACGGTGCAAAGCAGCGTCTGCAGCATCTGGCTGGCGAGCATACCCCAGAGGTATCCTTGTATGCCGTAGCGCGGAATGGCAAAGAATACGAACAGCAGGCGAAGCAGCAGGCTTGCCACGCTGAAAAGGAAGGTGCGGATGGTCTTGCCGAGTCCGTTCAGGATGCTGTTGAGCATACTGGCGATGTACATGAACGGGCACAGAAAACTGAGCGTCAGAATAAAGCTGCCCGCCAGCTCCGAGTGGAAGAGCAGGCGCCCGGCAAGTCTTCCGAAGAGCAGAAACAGCGCGGTGAAGAAAAAGCCCAGCAGGAGGCAGAGGCGGATGGAGGTGAAGATGGCGCGCCGCACCGCCGTTTTGTTGCCACCGGCGTCCGCCTCGGACACAATGGGCAGAAGCAGTACGGAGATGGAATTGGTGATGGCGGAGGGAAACAGAATTAAGGGCAGGCTCATGCCGGTGAGCACGCCGTAAACGCTCAGGGCGTCGGCATTGTTTAAGCCGTATGCCATCAGACGGTTCGGTATGTAGATCGCCTCCACGCTCTGCAAAAGGTTCAGCACCAGACGGTTGGCGGACAGGGGGACTGCGAGCTGCAAGAGCTGGCTTGTGATGCGTCGGTATATGCCGATCAGTCCCGCGGCAGAATGCTTACGGCGGTAACCGAAAATGCTGTGTCGGAGGGAAAACGCGGGCGTATGCCTTAAACTTGCCGGAAAGGCAGACGGCTCCCGCACAGAAACGTGCCCGTCTGCCGGAAACACTTGATGAGCCCGCGTCAGAATCGCCACCACCGAGACGATCATGGAGGCGCTCTCGCCGATCACAAGCCCCACCACGGCGAAGCTGATGGTGGGTGCAAGCCCGTGTTTCTGGCAGATAAAATAAATCACATAGACGCTCCCCACCCGGCAGACCTGTTCCGCAAGCTGGGAAAAGGCGGGGATGCCGGTTTTGCGGATGCCGTAGAAATAGCCATTGATGCAGGAGTGCACGCTGGCCATGGGGATGGAGAGCGCGATGATGCGCAGAAGCGGGGCAGTCCGCGCTTCCAGCAGCAGGTTTGCCGCAATCGGCTCCGCATAGATATAGATGCCGGCTGCACAGCCGACGGAGAGCGCCATCGCCAGAACGAAGCCCGCCCAGAGTGTGCGGAAGGAACTTTTGTAATCGCGGGTGCTCGTTTCACTTGCCACATACTTGGAGATGGCGGTCTGGATGCCGGACACGGTGAGGGAAAAGGACAACGCCAGCACGGGGGAGATGAGCTGGTAGAGGCCCATGCCCTCCGCACCGAATACATTGGAGAGAAAAATACGGTAAAAAAAGCCGATAAAGCGGCTGATTAATCCGGTTACAGTCAAGATAACGGTTCCTGTCACCAGAGGATGAGACCATTTTTTAAGCGTCATAGAACACCATCTCCGTGTGGGATATGGTCTATGTTTATGTCGGAATGAAGAAAAATAGAATTTTGTGGGTGGATATTGTTTGACAGATATAATACTATATAGTATTATCTTATACAGGAGGAAGTGAGATGGAAACACAGGCGGGCTTTTTGATCACGCAGATCAAGCAGATCGGCGGGCGGGTGTTTGACAAAATTTTACAGAAGGAGAACATCAGCGAGTTTAACGGGGCGCAGGGCAAGATTCTTTATGTTCTCTGGCAGCAGGACCATATCTCGATCATAGAATTGTCGAGGATGACCGGGCTTGCGAACACGACGCTCACCAGTATGCTTGACAGGATGGAGGCGGCGGGGCTGCTTCGCCGTCTGCCGGACCCGAAGGACAGGCGGAAGAATCTGATCGCGCTGACCGGGAAAGCGGAGAATCTGAAAGAGTGTTACGACAAAGTTTCCATGGAGATGCACGAGGTTTATTTCAAAAATTTCAGCACGGAGGAGATCCTTGCCTTTGAGGGGTATCTGCGACGGGTGCTTGACAATGTGAAGGAGGAATTGTAGCTATGGCGAAGATATCGAGACAGGAGACCAACGATTTTTGCCCGCAGACGCTGTTTTTGTATGGCACATACAAGGAGGATGGGACGCCGGATTTCGGTCTGTTCTGCTGGTTCAGCTACTGCTGGGACGGGACGCTGGGGGCGATGGTGTGCATAGGCGGGGAAAAGATGACCAAGGACAGGATCAAGGCGGGACATGTCTTTTCAGCAAACCTTGTCACGGAAAAACTGCTTCCCATGGCTGATTATTTCGGAATAAAATCGGGATATGACGCGGATAAAATGAATTTTCAGGCGGACATTGGCAAAGGCGCAGTCCTAAACGTGCCGGTCCTGACAGAAAGCCCTGTGAATTTTGAGCTGGAAGTGTCACAGAACATGGTACTCGACGGCGGCGAGGTGTTTTTGTGCAGGATCAAAAATGTGCTTTACAACGAGGAGCTTGCGGATGAAAGCAGTTCTGTGGGGGAGCGGTTAAAAAAGATTGCGCCCGTCTCAACGACATGCGAGACATACTTTTCTTATACAGGGGAAGTTCTGGGCGCATGGGGAGAACCGGCGAAAGGGTTTCTGAAAGGCTGACGCAAATTTGTGTCATGCCTTGCGGGAATATTTTGGAATGGAGATCAGAATGGCGGAAAAAGTGGTAGTTGGCATGTCCGGGGGTGTGGATTCCTCCGTGGCGGCGCTTTTGTTGAAAAGACAGGGGTATGACGTGGTGGGGGTCACCATGCAGATCTGGCAGGAGGAAACGCAAGAGACGGCGGCAGCGCAGGGCGGATGCTGTGGCTTCAGTGCTGTGGAGGATGCCAGACGGGTGGCGGAAGTGCTGGACATTCCCCATTATGTGATGAATTTCAGGCGGGAATTCCGGGAACAGGTCATGGATTACTTCGTGTCGGAGTATCTGGCGGGCAGGACTCCCAATCCCTGCATCGCCTGCAACCGCCGCGTGAAGTGGGAGGCAATGCTGCACCGAAGTCTGGAGATCGGGGCGGACTATATCGCCACGGGACATTACGCCGGGATCGTGAAGCTTTCAGACGGCAGATATGCTGTCAGAAATGCGGTCACCGCAAAGAAAGACCAGACCTACGCCCTCTACAGTCTGACGCAGGAACAGCTTGCACGCACGCTGATGCCGGTGGGGGCGTACACGAAGGAAGAGATCAGACAGATTGCCGCCGAGGCAGGGCTGCCCGTGGCGCACAAGCCGGACAGTCAGGAAATCTGTTTCATCCCCGACAACGACTATGCCGCCTTTATCGACAGGGCGGCGGGAGAGCGTGTGCCCAGACCGGGCAATTTTGTGACGAAGGACGGGGATGTACTGGGGCGGCATCTGGGCATCACCCACTACACGGTGGGACAGCGCAAGGGATTAAATCTGGCGATGGGACACCCGGTGTTTGTCACAGAAATCAGACCCGGTACGGACGAGGTGGTGATCGGTGAGGCGGAAGATGTGTTCGGCGACACCCTATACTGCGGCCGCATCAACTATATGGGGATGGCAGACCTGCCGGAGCCGAGAGAGGTGACTGCCAAAATACGTTATGCCCACGCGGGGGAGAGATGCCTGATCGAAAAGGCGGGCGAAGACCAGATCCGCGTGACATTCAAAAAGCCCGTCCGGGCGATCACGCCGGGACAGGCTGTGGTGTTTTACGAGGATGACTATGTGCTTGGCGGGGGAACTATTATGTAAACCTAATTCGCTTAAGCGGGGGAGTTGGCAGCGTTCCCTCTGGCGAGTGCGCTGCCGCTCGCCTTTTTCATCTTCTGTTTATTCTCATACATGAGGTCATCCGCGATCTGATATATTTTTTCTATGTTGTATTCTTTCGGGCTGCAGGAGGCATAGCCGTAGGCGATGGACAGATGCAGATCCGGGATTTCCACGTTTTTCTGCGCAATATTGTTCTGAAACTCTCCTATCATGGCAGAGATTTCTTCGGAATTATTGGTTTCTGTGATCGCGATAAATTCGTCGCCGCCCATCCGTGCGACAATGCCGTGGGGTTCAAAAGCGTTGACAATGACTTCGGCGGCGCTTCTGATCAGGATATCGCCCTGTGCGTGCCCGTAAGTATCGTTGGTGGTTTTCAGATTGTTCAGGTCAAAACAGAAAACCGTATAGTCCGGGTTTTCCATTTCCTTGACACGGGTCATATATTCCATACAGTAACGGCGGTTGTGTATCTGCGTCAGCTCGTCCGTGTACGCGCTCTTGAGAAGGAAATCCCGTTCTTTCTCCTGCATCATTTTCCGCGTCATATCGATGTAGAAAGAGGTCAGAAGCATGGCGATAAAGATGACCAGCCCGACGGAGGCAATTCCCTTTGTGGAGGAGATGGCGATGCCGAAATAGCGGTGCACGTAGTAGAAAACCAGATCGTAACCCACACAGCCGGAGAGCACCAGCATACCGATCAGAAACAGCCGGTGGACGATCTGGCGGGTGATCCGCAGGTTCATAAATTCCACGGTGACGGAAAAGACCAGATGGCACACGATCAATAGCTGCATATATTTCAGTGTGGCGGCACAGTGCACAAGATCCACCGTGTGAAGCCCGAGAAAGAGAGAGGTCGCAAAGACCTGCGTTGTGAACAGTATTTTGTAGATCGTATACATCAAAGGACGGTTCAGGGTAAGCACATCCTCCCGCATATAGAGGAGCAGGGGGATGGGCGTCAGATACAGCATGATATATTCCAGCAGGCTCATCGTGTAGAGAGGCATGGAGAAAATAAGGAGCACATTGTAATAGCACAGCGACCACATGCCGATACAGACGGAGAACAAAGATACACATAAAATACGCGAATATTTCCCGGAAAACATCATGGCAATGAGCGTGATGCAGCAGGCGACAAGCCCGAAAATCGTGAGAAAACAGCCGAGAAACAGAGGTACCCTGTTTTCGGTCAGGATGGTGCGGTAAATATTTTTCCATTCATGGATGCAGACCGGCTCGATGCGGGAGAACGCCTTGTCTTCCGCCACGGTAAACTGCATCGTCAGTTTTTTCCCTGCGTAGTCGTCGGGCAGATCGACAGGCAGATAGCCGCTGCCCACCGTTTTGTTCCGCTCGATCCGGTCCCAGCCGTACGCGTGAATCTCTTCCCCGTCTATGAAAACTGTGACGGCAGCCTGTTTGATCTGCAGAAGAAGCGCGTGCCCGGTACAGTCCGTGTCAGCGGAAAAAGTCCGCTCCATGGTAAGGGTATCGCCCTTGCTTACAGGCGGGAAACGGAACGCATCCAGCGAGATATTCTGCCAGCGGTCCTCATTGATGGTGATATCCCAGCCGTCATTCAGGGAAAGATAGTGGGAGATGGCGGAATATTCGCTGGACAACAGGCTGTCGATAAAGCGTGTGGTAAAATAGACGCTGAGCAGCGCGTAGATGATAAAGGCAGTCTTTAAGACATTTTTGCGGGTCAGTTTTTTTCTTATTTTCATGGCTCATTCCTCTGCAGGTGTTCTTGCGGCTTATAATTTATGGAAAGAAGGCGTTCTCTTTTCGTAGGTCGCATAGTAGTGGAAACCACAGTCTCTCAAAATTCCGGCGGCGCGGTCAAAGGCGTGGGCGATCTGTCCGGGCACGTGGGCGTCGCTCCCTGTGGTGATGATCTCGCCGCCAAGCGACCGGTAACGTTTCAGAATGCCGATGCAGGGATTGGGTTCCCGCATACCTTTTGCCAGAGCGGCAGTATTGATCTCGATGCCCTTTTCCATGGCGATCAGCTCCGATAGAATCTGATCGAATATTTCCCGGTACATCTCGTAGGAGTATCCCTGATCCTTCGTGGGACCGTAGCGCACCACATAGTCCAGATGCCCGTACACGTCAAAGTTGCTGAAAGCTTTCAGATTTTCCAGTATGGACTCAAAATATTCCCGGTAAGCCTCCTCCTGCGTGCGTCCCTCATAAAAAGCGGGATAATAAGGGTCTTTTCCGTGACAGAGGTGGGAGGAACCGATGATGAAGTCGTAGTCGTGTTCCTTGGCAAAGGCCGCGTTCCTTTTGGAGAGGTGGGGCTGTAGTCCCAGTTCCACGCCGAAAAGGAGGAGGACTTTATCCCTGTATTTTTCACGGAGTTTCAGAAAATCGTAGAGATAGGCGTCCGGGTTTACCTCGAAAAATCCGTCCGTCTCGCGTTCGGTCACCGGATAGTCGAAGTCATTGTGCTCCGTAAAGCACATTTTGGTAAGCCCCAGCTCGATTCCCCGAAGAACCATCTGCTCCATGGGCGTGTCGGAATCCCCCGAAAAGGAGGAGTGTAAATGAAAGTCGGCTGTGATTGGCATGGAAAACTCCTTTCCGCGCAGGCGGAAAACGCTTTTATCTCTTATAATTTTAAGTATAGTTGATCCGGGAAAAAATTACAAATGTTTTTATAGGGCAGATTCGCGCGGCTTTCCTTTTGACTTATGGATTTTGCCGGGTGTATAATTATACAAGGATGTGGAATTTTTACTCTTTTTTGGAATGAGGCAGGGCAGGGGAGGCGTATCATGGCAATTATCGGAATTGATCTGGGAACGACCAACAGTCTGGTCAGCGTCTGCCGCGACGGCAGGGCGGCAGCATTGTCTATGCGCTGCACCCGGAACTGCCTGTCACCGCAAAGGTGGAAAACGGCTATGAGGAGGGAAAAAGAGTTTATCTGGTGAAAGAGGATTACGGGCAGCAGCTTTTTGATCATTACGCCGCGCAGTATGGTCTGGAGGGGGCATGGTGACTTATACGGTCGGCACGGAGTCCGTGCTGTTTCCGCAGATCCTATTATACGGCGGCGTGCCGGGGGGTTCCTTCAAGGAGGAGCAGACCTATGATCTGTGTGCCGTGGAGGCGGAAGAACTTTCCAGAGAGCTGAAGGAGGCGTACATGTGCTACATGTCCCTGTTTGAGTCATGGAATATCACCACAGATCATTACCGGGTTCGGGGACGAGCCGTCGGTGAAATTTTATGATTTGCGGGATTGTTATTAAATTTTTTGCGATTTTTTCCCAATTATTTTTGATTTACGTCTTGAATTTTTGGGACAAATTGGGTAAAATAAAGTCGTTGACAAAATTTTGTCAATCTTATCCAATTTGATTGGCGAAATTATATAGCAAAGTAACAAAAAAACATGATTCAGGAGGAACGAAAAATGGCAGTAAGAGTAGCAATTAATGGTTTTGGCCGTATCGGTCGTCTGGCATTCAGACAGATGTTCGGAGCAGAGGGTTATGAGGTTGTAGCGATCAACGATCTGACCAGCCCGAAGATGCTTGCACACCTGTTAAAGTACGATTCTTCCCAGGGTAAATACGCTCTGGCTGATACCGTTACCGCAGGCGAGGATTCCATCACGGTTGATGGTAAGACATTAAAGATCTACAAAGAGCCCGACGCAAACAACTGCCCTTGGGGTGAGCTCAAGGTTGACGTTGTTTTAGAGTGCTCCGGCTTCTACACCAGCAAAGAGAAGGCTCAGGCCCACATCAATGCAGGCGCAAGAAAGGTTGTTATCTCTGCTCCCGCAGGAAACGATCTTCCTACCATCGTATACAATGTAAACCACGAGACACTGAAGGCTTCTGATACCATCATTTCCGCAGCATCCTGCACGACGAACTGTCTGGCTCCCATGGCTAAGGCACTCAACGATCTGGCAGGCATCAAGTCCGGTATCATGAGCACCATCCACGCTTACACAGGCGATCAGATGATCCTTGACGGTCCTCAGAGAAAGGGTGACTTGAGAAGATCCCGTGCAGGCGCAGTAAACATCGTTCCCAACAGCACAGGCGCAGCGAAGGCTATCGGTCTTGTTATCCCCGAGCTGAACGGCAAACTGATCGGTTCCGCACAGCGTGTTCCCACTCCTACAGGTTCCACCACCATTCTGGTTGCTACCGTAGAGAAGTCCGTTACCAAGGAAGAGATCAACGCAGCTATGAAGGCAGCAGCTACCGAGTCCTTCGGTTACAACGAGGATGAGATCGTTTCTTCCGATATCGTAGGCAGCACCTACGGTTCCATCTTCGACGCTACCCAGACCATGGTAGGCGAGGACAATCTGGTTCAGGTTGTTTCATGGTATGACAATGAGAACAGCTACACCTCTCAGATGGTTCGTACCATCAAATACTTCTCTGAGCTGGCATAACAAATCGAAAAGAATTGATAAGAAATGAAAGAGGCTCGGCCGCTGGGCCGGGTCTCTTTTTAAATCAAAAAGGAGGATACACAAATGTCTTTGAACAAGAAATCGGTAGATGATATCAATGTGAAGGGCAAACGCGTTCTGGTGAGATGCGACTTTAACGTGCCCTTGAAGGAAGGTAAGATCACGGACGAAACCCGTATCGTGGCAGCGCTTCCTACCATCAAGAAACTCCTCGCTGACGGCGGCAAGGTGATCCTTTGCTCCCACCTCGGCAAGGTGAAAAACGGTCCCAACGAGGGCGAGTCTTTAGCGCCTGTGGCGGAGAGACTTTCCGAGAAACTCGGCAAGCCCGTTAATTTCGTAAAAGACGACAACGTGACCGGCGAGGCTGCTACGGCTGCTGTTGCGGCTATGAACGAGGGCGACGTGGTTCTCTTACAGAATACCCGTTTCCGCGGCAAAGAGGAGACCAAGCCGAAGGAGGCAGGCGAGGCGTTCGCGAAGGAGCTGGCTGATCTGGCTGACGTTTATGTGTGCGACGCGTTCGGTTCCGCGCACAGAGCGCACGCTTCCGTTGCGGTTGTTACCAAGTATATCACCGAGAAGGGCGGCGAGAACGCTGTCGGCTATCTGATGCAGAAGGAGATCGACTTCCTCGGCAACGCGGTGGAGAATCCCGTAAGACCTTTCGTGGCGATCCTTGGCGGCGCGAAGGTTGCGGATAAGTTAAACGTAATCAACAACCTGCTCGAGAAGTGCGATACCCTGATCATCGGCGGCGGCATGGCTTTCACCTTCTTGAAGGCGAAGGGCTATGAGATCGGCAACTCTCTCGTGGACGAGGAGAAGATCGACTACTGTAAAGAGATGATGGAGAAGGCGGAGAAGCTCGGCAAGCAGCTCTTACTGCCCATCGACACAGGCGTTGCTTCTGGGTTCCCGAACCCCATCGATGCGCCTATTGACGTAGAGTACGTGGATTCCGACCAGATTCCTGCCGACAAGGAAGGGCTGGATATCGGTCCCAAGACACAGGAACTTTTCGCGAACGCGGTGAAGAGCGCGAAGACCGTTGTATGGAACGGACCTATGGGCGTATTTGAGAACCCCACTCTGGCAAAGGGTACCATCGCTGTTGCGAAGGCTCTGGCTGAGACGGATGCCACCACCATCATCGGCGGCGGCGATTCCGCGGCGGCATGTAACCAGCTCGGCTTTGCAGACAAGATGTCCCACATCTCCACAGGCGGCGGCGCTTCCCTTGAGTTCTTGGAGGGCAAGGAGCTTCCGGGCGTGGTAGCGGCTGACGACAAGTGATGCGATAAGCAGAGCGAATAAATAGATTAAAATGAAGGAGATTATAATCATGGCTAGAAGAAGAATCATTGCCGGCAACTGGAAGATGAACATGACTCCCAGCGAGGCTGTTGCGCTCTGCGCGACTTTAAAGGATCTGGTAGTGAATGATGCGGTTGACGTGGTTTACTGCGTACCCGCGATTGACATTGTACCTGTGGCTGAGGCTGTCAAGGGCACCAACGTGCATGTGGGCGCTGAGAACTTTTACATCGAGGACAAGGGCGCGTACACGGGCGAGATTTCCGCTCCCATGCTGAAAGACGCGGGCGTGGAGTATGTAATCATCGGCCACTCCGAGAGAAGAGAGTATTTTAAGGAGGACGACGCTTTCCTGAACAAGAAAGTGCTTAAGGCTCTGGAGGCAGGTCTCGTGCCGATCCTGTGCTGCGGCGAGTCCTTGGAGCAGAGAGAGATGAACGTGACCATGGACTGGATCAGACTGCAGATCAAGTCCGATCTGGCAGGCGTTACCGCTGATCAGGTGAAGGGCATGGTTATCGCATACGAGCCCATCTGGGCGATCGGAACCGGCAAGACCGCTACTTCCGATCAGGCGCAGGAAGTCTGCAAGGGCATCCGTGACTGCATCGCTGAGATGTACGACGAGGCTACCGCTGAGGCAGTACGCATCCAGTACGGCGGTTCCATGAACGCGGGTAATGCGGCAGAGCTTCTTGCAAAGCCCGACATCGACGGTGGTCTGATCGGTGGCGCTTCCTTGAAGCCTGACTTTGGGCAGATTGTGAATGCGTAAAGGCAAGTACACATTTTAAAGAATAGTGGTATTAGGAAAACCTACTTTAATGGATAGAAATATATCATTAAAGTAGGTATTCCTATTCTAAAAAACAAAAGAGGACGGAAAGAAACGGTATGAGCAAAGTGACAGAGGCTGGGAAAGAAGGACTGCTTTCCCGGTTTGGATTTCGGTATGAGGATATGCCCCTCCTAAAAAGGGCGATGTTGTACACATTTCTGTTTGGATTTTTAGCCCATGGCTTTATGATGACGAATCTCAGTATTTCCCATGATGCTGTGTTTAATTTTTACGATGAACTTCCGGCGCATCAGCATCAGATTGAACTGGGAAGATTCATGGAGCCGCTGTACAGAGAGTTGACAGGATCGTGTCTGCTCATGCCATGGAGTCTCGGGCTTGTTGCTTTTTTCTGGCTGGGGACTGCGGTGTTTCTGGTTTGCAGGCTGTTTGATTTATCCGGCAGATGGGAAGTTTTGCTGACTGCAGGGATTATGACAGTAAACATTTCCGTGACGGCGACGGCAGCGGCTTATGAGCCATGGCTTGCGGCGGATATGTTTACGCTGCTGATGGCTGTGTTTGGTGTATGGTGTTGGCGCCTCTATGGCAAATCGCATCGGATAAGCCGGCTGGCGCTTGGCATGGCGGCAGTTATCATATCTCTCGCCATTTATCAGAGCTATCTGTCGGTGACGGTTGTGTTGATTATTATGCTCTCCATACAGGACCTGATCATGAAGAAAAATGAAGGGGGGGGGAGTAAAAGTATTTCAGGATGGCTGTGCCGGTGCGGGGATGATCGCGGCGGGCGGAATCGTTTATTATATTTTGATGCTGCTTTCCAGCAGTCTTTCGTATGTGCCCCTGTTGGAGGGAAAGCATGACAGTGTGACAAACCTGTGGGATAATCAGGAGACAATTTTGCAGAGAGCGTTATATTGCTTAAAAGAAGCGATCACACATTTTTTTGCAAAGGACGAAAACATTTATCCATATCCGGTGATTTGGGCTGCCAATTTCTTAATCGGATGTGTGGGCATTTGTCTTGCCGTGTGTCTGGTGAGACAAATAAGAGGAGAATTACAAAAGGGAGAATGGCTGCTTCTGGCGCTTCTGGTTGTTGCGCTTCCCTTTGCGGCGTACATGGTAAGGCTGCTCAATCCTTATGTACATGATTTGATGGTGTACTCCGTCTGGCTGTTATATATGATTCCGATCCTTTTAAGTAAATGGACGTATAAGTGTAATTGGCGGTGGGGAAAATATTCTGGTGCAGTCGTGATTCTGATTTCCTTTATTCTCTTTTCTTTAATACAAACGGATAATGCCGTGTATGTAAAGAAACGGGTGGAGAGCGAGGCAACATTGTCACTGATGACTGAGGTGATGACAGAAGTTGAACGGACGGAGGGCTATGTGCCGGGAGAGACTGAGCTTATCTTTGCCGGGGATATCACAAAGATATTACGGCCGATGCCGGGGATGGATCGGATCAAAGGTATTTCTGGCAACAATAAACCGACGGCGATCGTCGATCCAAATATCTATCAGGAATACTTTAATCATGTGATGCTTCGGAAAGCGAACTTTATCTATGAGAAAGATGCCGGAAAGTGGCAGGAAGTTCAGAAAATGCCGGCTTATCCGCAGGCAGGATATGTGCGGATGGTGGATGGGATAGTAGTGGTGAAATGGAATTAAGCGGATAAAATGAAAAATAATCGGAGTATTGCCCAAAATTTTAACAGAATGCCAATCAAGAAACAGCTTTACCGTATCTACACGGTTGTGGTCGTGGTGCCGATTCTTTTGATCGGGTCTTTTCTGCTTATGTACACGTATCACATGATGCAAAATTACTATACGGATTTATTGAAGGCAGATAATTACCGGGTGAGAAACATCTTTTTTGATATAACCAGAGAGGTTTACGAAATCTCCCGCGATATCTCCTTTGACGGCGGTGTGCGGACCATTCTTGCGGATGATTTTGAGGGCAGACAGGAATATATGAGGGCGGTAGACAGTAACGAGGTGTTAAGCCGCTACGCGTCAACCTACGCTGAGGTATCCAAGATTGAGATATACACAGACAATCCTTCCCTGTCCGATTACAAGCAGTTTGTTCAGATGGATGAAAGCGTAAAAGAGACGGTATGGTATCAGCAGGCGATGGAGCAGGCGGGCGTTTTCTGGAAAGCCATCTCATGGGAGGACGGTTACCGGGACAGCAACTGGGATCTGTGCCTTGTGAAACGGATCCAGCTTGTCAATTCGCCCTACCATGCGGTGCTTGTCATACACATTGACTCCAATTACCTGCGTGTCTGGGTGGATAATACCGAGTATGGCAGCGTGATGTCGGTAGACCGGGGCGCCGTGTTTTACAGCTCCGATATGGCGAGAAACGGAAAAGCGCAGCCTGTGGCGATTGCCTTTGACGAATCCTATTTTCAGTACACAGGGCGGATCAGGATAGACGGTCACCAGTGCTTTGTCGACGTGTCCACGCTGCACGCCTATCAGTCCGGCTCAAAGATATATATCTGTACACTGGATAAGCACGGATATGACCATATACGGAGCATTCTGTATATCTGCGGGGCGATGATTGCCGTGGCGCTGATTATTCCCGGTATTCTGATACATATTTTCACGAACTACTTTACGGGGAGGGTGCGCCTTCTCAGACAGGAGATGCACAAGGTGAGCAATCAGGATTATGAGCTGATTCCGGCTTTCCGGGGCAGCGACGAGCTTTCCGAGGCATTCGGGGATCTGCAGGTCATGGTCGGCAATATCAAGGAGCAGGAGGCGCGCGCATATGAGGCGCAGATCAAGGAACAGGAACTTCTGATCCGGCAGCAGGAGATGGAATTTAAGATGCTGGCGAGCCAGATCAACCCTCATTTTCTCTATAATACACTGGAAACCATCCGCATGAAGGCGCTTACGGCTGGAGATAAAGAGGCGGCGACGGCGATCAAGCTTCTGGGCAAGTCCATGCGGTATGTGCTGGAGAATATGGGAACTTCCGTCACCACGCTGGGGGAGGAACTCAATCATGTGGACGAATATATGAAGATCCAGCATCTGCGTTTCGGGGACAGGATCACCTATGAAAAGAAGGTGGAGGAGGGGCTTGATCTGACGCGGTATTATATTCTGCCGCTGCTTTTGCAGCCGGTGGTGGAAAACGCCATTGTCCACGGACTGGATGAGAAAGAGGAAGGCGGCAGGATTGTGGTCTCTGTCTGCCGGAAAACACCCGATGAGACCGGGCTTCTTTTGATCGATGTGGACGATAATGGCTGCGGTATGTCGGAGGAAGCGCTTAATAAACTGAGAACGGACATTGAGATCCGGGACATGAGCCGCAGCAAGAGTATCGGGCTGTACAACATCAACCAGCGTCTGAAACTGCATTACGGGGAGGGATATCGTCTGCATGTGTATTCGGAGCAGGGGACAGGCACAAGAATCCGGCTGATGATTCCGCTGAAAAAGATGGAGAATGGGAAAAGATAAAAAAATGACTGTAATTTTTCTCCATTCTGTTTGGTATTTATTGTTTTATATTTTTTTTATAATGAATGCATCAAGGGAAATGAGCAGCGCACATTTCCGATGGTGCATTTTTCTTTTCCCTAAAAATGTGAGGAAAGGGTGGCGGAATATGAGTGCGGGAAAAGCGCAAAAAGAGAAAGCAATCAAACAGAAGTTCAGTATGCAGCTTATGTACAAACAGCGGTATCTGCTATTGATGTCGCTTCCGTTTGTGATCTGGCTGATCATTTTCAAGTACATTCCCCTCTGGGGATGGACGATGGCGTTTCAGGAGGTAAAGCCAAAGAACCTGTCGAAACATATCTGGGAAAGGCCTTTTGCGGGTCTGGAAAATTTCACAAAGGCATTCAGCGACCGTATGTTCAACCAGACGCTGATCAACACCATCGGACTCAGCATTCTGGGCATTGCGGTGGGGACGGCTATGGCGATCCTGTTCGCGCTGATGCTAAATGAAATCCGTTTTGTCAAATTTAAAAAGGTGACGCAGACGATTTCCTATCTGCCCCACTTCGTATCGTGGGTGGTTATCGCCAGCATAGCGAAGATGGTTTTAAACGACGGCGGTATGCTAGACACGCTGTCTGGCACGAAGCTGGGACTGATGAGCACCAACTCGCCGCTGTTCTGGCTGACGGTGGTTCTGGTCAATACGTGGAAAGAGGTGGGCTGGGACGCCATCGTATACCTCTCCGCCATGGCAGGTATCGATCAGGGGCTGTATGAGGCGGCGAAGGTGGACGGCGCGAACCGTCTCCAGCGCATCTGGCACATTACCCTTCCGGGCATTAAGCCGACCATCGTTGTGCTTCTGATCATGGGCATCGGCGGCGCGCTGAATGTAGGTATGGAGCGGCAGATGCTCTTAAGCAACGGTATCGTGCAGGATCACGCGATGGTGCTTTCGTGGTTCGCGTATGTCAGAGGTATCGGCAACAGCAATTACGGTCTCGGTACCGCGATCGGCATGTTCCAGTCACTGGTCGGCATCATCCTGCTGTTCCTTGCAAATAAAGTGGCAGGGTGGCTTGGCGAGAGCAGATTGATATAGGAGGGAGAAGTCATGGCAAATACGAAAGCAAATCGAATCAAAAGCCGCGATAATATCCTTGATTACATATTGCTGGCGGTATTTCTGCTGTTGATTGTCATTACGGTGTATCCGTTTGTAAATGTGCTGGCGATCTCGTTCAATGATCCCATTGACACGATGCGCAACATCAATTTCATCTTTCCGAGACAGTTTACACTGAGCAATTACATTTATGTGTTCAAGGAGAACAATCTCGGAAACGCGTTCCTGCTGTCGGTATTAAGATCGGTGATCGGTGCGGGGGCAGGTGTGATCTGTACGGCGATGCTGGCATATGTGCTGAGCAGGAAAGACTTTTACTTTAACAAGCTGTTTACCACGCTGTTCGTCATCACCATGTATGTCAGCGGCGGACTGATTCCTGAATACCTGCTGTTAATGAGAGACTTGAAACTGGGGAATAATTTCCTTGTCTATATCATTCCGGGACTGATCTGGGTTTACAACATGATTCTGGTGCGCTCCTTTATCGAGGGACTGCCGCTTGCTTTGCAGGAGGCGGCACGCGTGGACGGCGCCAACGATTTTATCATCTGGGCAAGGATTGTGCTGCCCCTGTGCCAGCCGGTGCTGGCGACGGTGGCGCTGTTCTACGCGGTGGGACAGTGGAATTCCTTTATGGATACTTATCTGTACGCCAAGGAGCTGCCGACCCTGCAGTATGTGCTGTATGAGATTATGGAGAAGGCGCAGGTGAAGATCGACCCCCATGCGGCGGAGCAGATGAAAAACGCGGTGTCGCCGCTGTCCATACGAATGGCGGTTACCATCGTGGCGACAGTGCCGATCATTATCGTGTATCCGTTCCTGCAGAAATATTTTGTGGGCGGCATGACGGTAGGCGCGGTGAAGGACTGATACGGTATTTTTATGGCGGTATCCGGTAGGCGCCATATCAATATAGAGTTGTATTGCATTGTGAGAAACAGAAGGGAGAGAAAGTATGAAAAACAAGAGGGTTTGTGTATTGTTACTGACACTGGCAATGGTTGTCGGTACAGTTGCCGGCTGTGGCGGCAGCGACAGTGGTTCCGGGTCAGCCGGTACGGCGGCGACCGAAGGAGGAAGCGGTGATTCGGGAGATGTGATTGAACTGACATTCTTTAACTCGGACGCGAATCAGGATGATCCGTGGACAGATCCTGTGGCGCTTGCCATTACGGAAAAAACAGGAGTGAAGTTAAAAACAACCCGTCCCGTGGGCGGCAACGATGAGTCTGAGGCGGTGGCGCTGATGATTGCGGAGCAGAATTATCCCGATATTATTTTTGCAAAAGGTTCCGCGGGCAACCTGATCGACGCGGGTGCGATGATGGATATGACTGACCTAATCGAGGAGCACGGTCCCAATATCAAGAAGCTCTACGGCGAGGAGTTTGATAAACTGAAACAGTCTGTGGACGATCCGGCTATCTACCAGTTGTCCGCTTATGCGGTGGGCGGCACGAAGTTCAAGGATGCGGGCAATCTGCAGATCCAGTGGGCGGCACTGAAATCGAAGGATTATAAGATTCCGCAGTCTCTGGAGGAACTGGAGACCATGATTAAGGATTATATCGCGGAAAATCCCACGACCGATGACGGTCTTGATAAGATCGGCATTTCCTTATCTACCGCCGACTGGCACTGGCTGATCACACTTGGCAATCCGGCAGGATTTATCGCGGACGGCGCGCCGGACAACGGACAGTGGATCGTTACCCCGGAAAACAAGGGTGTGTATAAATTCCGCTCCGACAAGGAGAGAGAGTATTTCAGATGGCTGTGCCGTATGTATAACGAGGGAATCCTCGACCCCGAGTTTGCGACCCAGACCCACGAGGACTATATCGCGAAGATTGCTTCCGGGCGTGTGGTAACCCTTTTTGATAAAGACTGGGATTATCTGGACGGCGAGAAGGTGCTGAAGGCGGACGGCAAGTATGAGTTGACTTATGCGGGGCTTCCCACCTGTATCGACGCGGATACGAAGTGCCCGTCCCTGATGTATCAGGGTCTGACCACGGGAACCGGCGTTGGTATCAGCACGACTTGTAAGGACCCGGTGGCTGCTATCAAATTCATTGACTTCCTCTGCTCCGACGAGGGGCAGGTGCTCAACAAGTGGGGCATCGAGGGCGTGAACTACTTTATTGATGATGAGGGACACCGTTACAGAACCGAGGAGGAAATCAAGTATTCGCAGGAAGATGCGGACTACCAGAAGAAGACGGGCGTGGGTTTCCACAATTATCCGTTCCCTTCCTACGGCGACGGTATTCTGGACCCGACAGGCAGCACCTACACGACGACCAGCAAAGACGCTGTGATCAATGAGTACAATGTAGAGGAAAAGGCGGCGGTTGAAGCGTGGGGCGTAGATCTGATTGTGGATATGTTCCCGCAGCCCGATGAGTTTGAAATCCCGGATTATTCTCCTCTCTGGGCATATGCAATGCCGCTTGAGTTCACGGAGATCGTGGATAAGCTGGATGAGGTGGCATGGTCCGCGCTGATCAAATGCGTGACCGGCTCCGAGGCGGAATTTGATGCGAATTACGATGCGATGATCGCGGAGCTGGAGGCTACCGGCATGATGGACGCGGAGGAGATGATGTCGGACATCATTGCGGAGAAGGTGGCGATTGTACAATAACAACGCGAGAAATACTTCTAAAGCTTGGCAGCAAAGGCTGCCTCGCTAAGAAGTACTAGGAGTTGCGATGCAACTCCTTCTCACGTGGGAGAATGCCCAGAATGCGGGCATTCTCCGCATAAAAACAGCCGCATGGACGTCCGTGCGGCTGTTTTAGACTTGAGAATTACGAATTTTCTAGGGGGGGGGTAAATTTCCGGCTCCTCGTCAAGTCCCTGTCCTTTTCGGAACTCGGCAGGACTCATTTCCATATATTTTCTGAACTTCTTGTGGAAGTAATCCACGTTCTTATAGCCCACCTGTTCCGCAATTTCATATACTTTCAGCCTGTTTTCCAGAAGAAGTTTTTTGGAGTGCTCGATGCGTCTGTGATCCACGTAGGTATTGAAACTTTCCCCCACGCTTTTTGTGAAGATTTTGCCAAGGTATGCGCTGTTGTAACCAAACAGCGGGGCGATCGTCTCCAGTTTTATATTTTTATTAAAATTGTGATCGATATAAAAGAGCACGTCGGCTAAAACCGTATCTTTGGAGGAACTGCCCAGAGCGCCCATGGCAGCCTCAGACTGCTCAGACAAGAAGCGCAGTATCTCATAGAGATAACCGCGGCTGTGGATATACTCGATCGCCTCTGGATTGTTCCGGAAGGGAAATTCGGCGGCAGGGTAATTGCGGGTCAGGTTTTCTTTGACCTGCAGATATAAGTCGATCAAAAGCAGCCGGATATCTTCAATGGCATTGGGCGCTGTCATAAGTCCCAGTTCAATTTCCTGCATTGTGTCCACGATCATCCGGCGGTTATAGGCGCCGATATAGTCTGTCAGGCGGTTCGCATAGCCGGCAACAGCGTCCGCATTCCATGAAAAAGATGCGTCGTCAGCTTCTGGTGACGGGTTTTCATTCGTGCGCGGCAGGGCGTCATATTCGGCGGTGTGCTGTCCGGGCAGGCAGAAAAAGCGGCGTGCCAACAGCGCCGACGCGTCCGCGTAGGACAGATGGATGTCCTCCACGGCATGAACGGGTCTGCCGCAGGCGAGGAACATGGAATCCATGGGACTTCCGTCCTGCATGTCGTTCTGTTCAAGGCGTTCCAGAAACTCCCGCAGTTTGTTCAGTCCGTGGACGCCTTTCAAGAGAACCACGTCCCTGCCGTCTGTGCTCAGATGGTCGAAGATCATGTTGTCACGGTTTGACACCTTGAGCATTTCCGCAAAGAGAAAGGGAGCGGCGGTGGATGGCGCGTGATAATTTTCGCATATCACCACCTGATAGACATCAGCCGTCAGACCAAACATCCGGCAGTCCTCCTCTGAAAGGGGCGATTCCGGCGCGCTGTGAAGAAGCTCCTGCAGAACTACATTTTTCGCCTTGTTTTTATACTGTGTGAAATGGCTGGAACGCTGCTTTTCCTCCGCGAGTTCTTCCCGGATCTGCGTGACAGTCTGTATCAGTTCGTCCTCGTCGATGGGCTTGGTGAGATAGAAGCGCACGCCGCTTTTCATGGCTTCCTGCGCATATTTGAAATCGGAGTAGCCGCTTAAGATAATGCACTTGCCCAGAAAACCCGCTTCTCTGGCGAGACGGATCACTTCCGTGCCGTGCATTCCCGGCATCTTCACATCCAACAAAACAAGACCGGGTTTGCGCGCAAGAATCTGGGAGAGAGCGTCCTTGCCGTTGGACGCCTCCCCGCACAGGGAAAAACCGAGCGATTCCCAGTCTATGATACATTTTAATCCGTCTCTGATCGACGCTTCGTCGTCAGCAATCAACAATTTTTCCATATAAATATGATACCATCAAAAACGTTTTCAGGCAACCGAATGACTTGGGCTGCATATGTCTGGTATGCCGCCGGAAGGCTCATTCCACATATATTTTGTATACCACCGGGAAATCGCTGCACACCATCTTTGTCGTGATATGTAGTCCCGACCCGTCGATCGTGTAAGCCGGCTGTTCGTCAGAACCAAGGATCTCCACATTTCGGATAATCCCGTGGAAATGCGGTTTGTCTGGATCATCCGAGGTGGCGAGGGAGCGGATGGTGACAGAGCCGTTTCCGGGGCAGCGCATACAGGCGGCATAGACACAGCCATTGCCCGCCGTAAAGCGGAAATCCTGTGGGGTGTATTCGGGGGCGGAGGCGTCGGAGAACTGCCCTTCCGTCTCCATGGTGGGACCTTCCGCCGCGTACCGCCAAGGCTTTGAGTGATAGACCGCCTCCCCGTTTACGGAAAGCCAGTTGCCGATATCCCGCAGGATGGACAGATCTTCATCGGCAAAGCTGCCGTCCGCTTTTGGACCCACGTTCAGCAGGAGGTTGCCGTTCTTGCTCACCACGTCGATCAGGTAGCAGATCAGTTCGCGGCTGCTCTTGTAATCGAGAGATGCCGTGTGACACCATGAATTGCGTGCCACGGCGGTATCGGTCTGCCAGAGATAGGGCTTGGCGTCTGCAAATTTACCACGTTCCACATCCACGATGCCGCTGCCGAATGCCATGGCGTCATGCTTGTAACAGATGGCGGTCTCCTGTCCCCACTGTGCGCTGCGGTTATAGTAGTATGCAGCGATCTTGCGAAGATAGGGCTTGTACGCCTCATGCTGGATCCACCAGTCGAAATAGAGGAGCCCCGGCTGGTAGCGGTCGATGAGTTCGCAGGTGCGAAGCAGCCAGTCTTGCAGAAACTCTGAATCGGGATAGGGCTTTGCAAACAGATCTTGATGGTCGGGCTGGGTGCGCTCCGAGGGCCAGTAGAAATCCCCGCAGGAAAGCGGCTCCTTGATATCGCTGTCAAACTCCCTGCCGCAGCCCATAAACCAGTGGTGCTCCGCCCTGTGGGTGGAGGCGCCAAAAAGCAGCCCCTGTTTTTCAAAGGCAGTTTTCAGCTCTCCCAGAATATCTCTTCCGGGTCCCATATTGGCGGCATTATATAGGGAAAGGCCGCTTCGGTACATCTGAAAGCCGTCGTGGTGTTCCGCCACGGGAATCACGTATTTCGCGCCCGCCTTTGCAAAGGTTTCCGCCCAGAAATCGGGATCAAACTTTTCCGCCGTAAACAGGGGGATGAAATCCTTGTAGCCAAAGTCTTTATGGGGACCGTAAGTTTTGATGTGGTGTTCGTACTCCGGGGTTCCCTGCATGTACATATTGCGGGAATACCATTCGTTTCCGTAGGCGGGTACGCTGTACAGCCCCCAGTGGATAAAAATGCCGAATTTGGCGGGCGAAAACCACCGGGGCGGGTTTAATGAGGTAAGAGACGACCAGTCGTCGTGGTAAGGACCGCGCGCGATTTCCGCTTCAATCTGTGACAGATAATTTTGCTTGTCAGTTTTGGTAAACATGATTTTCCTCCCGGGGTTATTTCTATAGTTAAGTTTTTCTTTTGCTCACCATATAGTATATCAGATATATATTATAAATTGTTTGTTTTTTGAGGATATGTATATTATAATGATAGCAAATAAATTTGAGAATAGAAGATAACATTAAGTATGAGAAACTGATGAAGGAGAGCTGGTTTTAGTGAAAAATATAGATTTGAATAGTAGTATTATCGAAAAAATAAAAGTGGAAGCGCCTGAACTAATCAAGGAATTTATGAAAAATGATCTTGTAAAAATGATTCTTTATGGTTCCTGTGCAAGGGGAGAGTTTAAGGAACATTCGGATGTAGATATAGCGCTTCTTACGAAAGGGAGCCGGACTGACTCTTGGAAATATAACGATAAAATTGATGAAGTGGCAACAAAATTGGCAATGAAATATTTTGCTATTGTAAATTTTGTCCTTCTTCCTTACGACGAGTTTGAGGAGAAAAAGAGTTGGTATGGTTATTTTAAGAATATTGACAAAGAGGGGATAAAGCTGTATGGATGATAAAGATTTTAAAGCTTTGGCTTTAGTAAGATTGGACAGGGCAAAAGAATTATACATTGAATCCAAAGAGCTTGTGAAAATGGATAGTTACAAATCTGCAAATAACAGGGCATTTTATGCAATTGAAAAATGTATTAAAGCGCTTTTGGCAACACAGCAGATCGCATCAGAAACGCTTCTGATTATGATGATTTTTATGTAGTGAATAAAGAAGAAACCAGAGAACTTCTTGATTTTGCGGAAGATTTTCTCGGGAGAACAGAAGAATATATTAATAGTGGCAAGAATTAGTATTATGAATCGAAAAATGAGTTGGTCAATATATATCCGCCATGGTTTTGACAAAGGGAAAGAACTGTGCTAGACTGTCACCATAACTGAATACGGCGTCAGCTGCAGCCGCTTTTGCGGCACGCGGAATAGGGTGAAAAGCCCTGCGAGTCGGTCACTGTGAAGCCTTTATACTTATAGAAGGATAAGTCAGATACGCGGCAGCCTGACGGCATTCTGCCGAAACCGGAACTGCGTGATATTCGGCCTTGCCGCGTCTGCGGCGGGCTTTTTGACGTTCTGTGCTTCGGTGCGGGACGTCTTTTTTCGCGCATAAGCAGAGTCAGAAAGCGGCAGAGACAGGATGCGTGCTTGCAGGCAAGACTGTCTATGGCGCTTTATGACGAGCAACGCGAACGAGAAATGCGAAGCATTTCGAGTCTGTTTATGCGGAAGAGCAGAGTCAGAAAGATTACAAAGCTGTGAGCGGCGTCCCGGAAGTATGACCAGAAAGAAGACGAGGAGAGAAACATGAAAAGAGAAATGGTGACACAGAGCAGGGTGAAAACAAAAATTGCGGCAGCTTTGCTGGGTATGCTGCTTGCGCTGACGGCGTGCGGCGGGGGAACCGCGACCGCGCAGCCAGAGACCGCATCGGAGGCACAGGTCGAACAGCCTGCGGAAACCGAAACGTCGGAAATGGAATCGGAAGCACCCGGTACGGAAACGGTGCCCGAATCGCCTGCAGAGACGGAATCGCCGCTCCCCACAACTGACCCCAGCGGCGCGTCCATCGCCATCCCCGGGCAGGTGGATTCCGTGGTGGCGCTTGCGCCCTCGATCTGTGAGACGCTGGTGGCTCTGGGCGTGGAGGAAAAGATTGCTGGCTACGATTTACAGAGCGTGGGTCTTGCGGGGCTGCCGGAGGATGTTCCCACCTTTGACACGGTAAATCCCGACGTGGAGCAGCTGACCGCCCTTGCGCCGGACATGCTTCTGGTGTCAAACCTTTCCCTCTACGATCAGGAAGCGCCCTATCAGCCGCTGATCGACGCGGGCGTGTGCGTGATCTGTGTGCCCACCAGCGAGAGTGTGGAAGATGTGAGAAGCGACATCCGCTTTCTGGCGGCGGCGCTTCGCGTGCCCGAAGAGGGAGAGCGCGTGGTGGCGGAGATGGACGGGAAACTTGCGGAACTTTCCGGCATTGTTTCCGCGATCCCGGAGGGGGAGAAAAAGAGCGTCTATTTTGAGATTTCTCCCGCGCCCTATCTGTACAGCAGCGGGAGCGGCACCTATCTGCACGAGCTGGTTGAACTGGCGGGGGGCACGAATGTGCTGGCTGACCAGAACGGCTGGATTTCCGTGGAGGGAGAAACGGTGGTAGCCGCAAACCCGGACGTGATTTTCACGAATGTGAATTACACGGATGATCCCGTGGCGGAAATTCTCGGCAGAGAGGGCTGGGCGGGTGTGTCCGCCGTGCAGAATGGGGAAGTCTATTATATTGACAATATGGCGTCGTCCCTGCCGGATCAGAACATTGTGACTGCGGTGGAAGAGATGGCGCGGGCGCTCTACCCGGAGTGTTTCGGAGCGGAATGAGGAAGAAAACGGTTATGGGACGGAAGATGAACATGGGGGCGGGAATGAAAATGGGGTTACTCTTTCTGGCGGCGCTTCTGACCCTGCTTTTTGGGGTGGGGATCGGCAGCGTGTACGTGCCGCCCGTTGATATCCTTGCCATTCTGGCGGAGCGGTTTTTCGGACAATCCCTGCCGGACCACATTCCCGCAAACTACAGCGTCATGGTGTTCGACATGCGCCTGCCGCGGGTGCTGCTGGCTTTTCTGACGGGGGCGGCGCTGGCTGTCTGCGGCGCGGTGATGCAGTCGCTTTTGCAGAATCCGCTGGCTTCCCCTTTTGGGCTGGGGGTGTCATCCGGGGCGGGACTGGGCGCATCGCTTGTCATTGTGTCTGGATTTGCGACGGCGGGACTGGGCACGTTCCTTCTGCCGGCGGTCAGTCTGTGTTTTGCGCTGGGGACGGTGTTTTTTGTGCTGCTTCTGGCGGCAAGGCTGGACAGGAGAATGTCCAATGTGACCGTGATTCTGGTGGGTATGGTGGTCTCCCTGTTTGGCAATGCGGTTATGTCACTTCTCGCGACAAGCTCCCCCGCCCATGCGCAGCGCATCCAGCTCTGGCAGCTCGGCAGCTTTTCCATGCGGGAGTGGAGCGCGGTGTGGGCGCTTTTTCCTGTCACCCTTCTGGTCTGTCTCTACTTTCTGCGCTATGCGGGGGATCTTGACGTGATGACCTTCGGGGAGGAACAGGCGTCGGCGATGGGCGTGGATCTGCGCAGGGTCAGGGGACGGCTGATGACGGCGGTGGCTGTCCTGACGGGAACGGCGGTGGCATTTGTGGGGATTATCGGTTTTGTGGATCTGATTGTGCCTCACATAGCGCGGCGGTTTTTCGGCGCGGTGCACAGGCGGACGATCCCGGCATGTGCCCTCCTTGGAGGGACCTTTCTTGTGCTGTGCGATCTGGCGGCGAGAACCCTCACGCCGCCCCATGAGATACCGATCGGCTCCATCACGGCGCTGCTCGGCGCGCCTTTTTTTCTCTATCTCTTTTTTGCGGGGCGCAAGGACGGTTGAGAGACTGCCTGTGCACAGGCAGGGAATTTGTGGTATGACAGAACAAAACGAGGTATGGCATGGATATAACAGCGATGCTTGCGGTAGAAAACTTATCCTGCGGTTACGGGAAAACAGAGGTGATACACGACCTGTCCTTTCGGGTGAAGGCGGGGGAGCGGCTCTGCATTCTCGGCCCGAACGGCTGTGGAAAAACGACGCTTCTGCGCGCCCTGGCGGGCGTGATTCCATGGCAGGGAAGTGTGGAGGCGGACGGGATTTTGCTGTACGGTCTGCCCCCGAAGCAGAGAGCGAAAAAGATCGCGCTGATGAGCCAGTTTTCCCGGGCGGCTTTCGACTATACCGTCTATGAGGCGGTGATGCTGGGGCGGTATGCGCACCGGAGCGATTCCTTGTTTTTGTCGGAGACAGCGGCGGACCGCGAGGCGGTGGAGGACGCCCTGCGGCGCACCGGCGTATGGGAACTGCGGGAAAAGCTGGTGACAAAGCTTTCCGGCGGGCAGATGCAGCGGGTGTTTCTGGCAAGAACCTTTGCGCAGGAGCCGCGGATTATCCTGCTGGACGAGCCGGCGAACCATCTGGACCTGCGCTATCAGGCGGAACTTCTGGAAAGTCTGCGCGACTGGACGGCGGACGGGAAACGGTGTGTGGCGGGGGTGTTTCACGATGTCGGTCTGGCGCTCGCCTTTGCGGATACGGCGCTCCTTCTGGAGGAGGGCAGGAAACTTGCCTGCGGTCCTGCAAAGGAGCTGGATGAAAAGCTGCTCAACCGGCTTTACGGCATGGATGTGCGAAGTTATATGAGACAGATGTACGGAAGGTGGACATGAGGATGAGAAACTATGGCGATATACAGAAGCCCCTATGAGGCATACCCATTTTTGTGCGACGCGGACGACGATCTGCGCTGCGACTTTGAACTGCTCACGGACGAGCTGGCAAGCGGCGCCGGACTGCTGAGATGCCAGATCACAGAACCGTCTCTGGCGGATGAGCTTTTGTGGGTCTGCGAACTGATTTACCATATGAATCCGACCCTGCGCACTACCTTTACGGTGACGCAGGAGGAAATCGCCCGTCTTGCTGCCGCGGTGGACAGGCTGCAGGCGGAAAGCAGCGTGCACGGTTTTGTGCTGCCCTGCGGCTGTCAGTGTGCCTGCACGGCGCATCTGCTGCGGGTGAAGGCGAAATGTCTGGTGCGCCTTTTATACAGATATCGGCAGCGGGGCGGCAGCGTCCCGGACGGGCTTTTCGATCTTTCCAATCTGCTCTCGGGCTATTTCTTTTTGCTTGCGCTGAAATGCAACGCCATGGAAGGGGTGGCAGAGCAGACTTACCACAGTCGGAATTACAGATCAATTTAAATAGGGATTCCATCCATTTTAACTTCACAAGCGCGGCGTTATTTGTTAGAATAGGGTTGTGGACTGAACGGGGTATGGAAAGTGCATATCGAAAAAGCGTGGACAGGAGAATGGGGATATATGGATTACAAGGCGATTCCGTTTGAACAGAAAATCAAGGAGAATATCAGAAGCTACGCACTGGACAATCTTTATACGCTGGATGTGCTGACAGAATACTGCAAGGCATTTTGCGCGGTGGCGGATGTGGCAGTTCTGATTACCGAAAGGCATGGGGAAAAGATCGTGTCGGTAGGAGGATTTGCGGGCTTTACGCCGGATGTGGTCGGGGAGCCGGGACGCAAGGTCAGAGTATACGGCAGGACGATCGCGCATCTGTATGCCGAGACAGGCAAGGTGCCGGAGGAAAAGCGGCAGGCTGTGGAGAGAATGCTGGACGGTTTTGCTGCCATGCTTTCCCACTGGGGAGAGGAGACGTATCTGCACACGGAGACGGCGATCTATGCAGATGAACTGGAACAGAAGCTGGGTGTACAGCATGTGCAGACGGCGAAGGGGGAGAACGAAGACGCGCTTACCGGCGTGTACCATAAGCTCTATTTTGAGGAGCGTATGCGGGTGATAGACAGGGCGGAAGTGGTGCCTGTGGCTGTGATCAATGTAAATATCAACGACTGGAAGTATGTGAACGATCATTTCGGCGACGAGGAGAGCGACCGGCTGATCAAGACCATTGCCGACATCCTAAAGCAGGAGAAGAAACCGGATTATGTCATCGGCCGTGTGGATGGGGACGTCTTTATCGTGCTGATTCCCATGGCGGAGGACGGCGAGGCTGAAAGATACTGCCAGAGAGTGCAGCAGGCATGTCTTTCCTATGAAGACGAGATTCTGGCGCCCTCCGTTGCCTGCGGCGTTGTCTACAAAACAAATGTGGAGGAAATGATCGAGGATAAACTCGACGACGCGGAGTACGAGATGTTCAATAATAAATTTGAGATCAAAAACGCGCCCGGATACCGGGAACGGCTGGAAAAGAGAACATAAGGCATGATTTATTGTGAAAATTGTTATGCGCCGATCGAGGAGGACAGCGCAAAGTGCCCGTATTGCGGCGCGCTGAACGCTGCCGGCGGCGAAAAACAATATATGGAGCAGCTTTACGACATAAAGAAGGACGTGGAGGAATTGTCCACCGTGCCGGGCAGGGAGTATCGCAGGGAAATCGGAAAAAGCGGGCGGGTGATCCGGCGGACATTTTTGGTGATCGCAGTTTTTCTTGTTTTTGTCGGGCTGTTCCTTTTTCTTTGGCGGAAATGGACGGATTATGAGCCGACTGCGGAGGAGATCCGTGCCCAGATGGAGTGGGAGAAAGCGGTTTTTCCGAAACTGGACGCCTTGTATGAAGCGGGAGACTACGACGGTGTCATGGAGTGCGTGTTTGAAAATCAGGGCGAGTCATACTATTCCATTTCCAACTGGGCGCATGAGGATTTTATCAACGTGTACACCCGGTATCGGGATTGCACGGAAGCTTTGGCGAAGGCTGCTTCGCAGGGGTATGAGAAAGAGGAAGCGGCAGACTGTATCATAGACGTCCTGTTTCTCATACAAGAGAGACCGTATGATTCCTACACGGAGGCGGAGGAGGCGCTGATCGCGGCATATCAGAAGGAAGTCAGGGAACAGACCGGCACAGTGTTTGGCGTATCGGAGGAGGCGCTTGACCGTTTGTACGAGGAATGTTGTGTGGAGGATGAATACGGCGTTTATTTGGACTATCAGACGGCGAAAAAGGAAGTAAAGCGTTTCGTAGAAGAACAGATCAGAACAGATGGATGAGAGAGGTAGGATGAGACTATGAAGTGTCCCACATGCGGCGCAAATTTGCAGATCGAGGATGAAAAATGTCCTTTTTGCGGCAATCCGAATCCCTTTGCGGTGAAGCATCAGCAGGATATGCGGCAATACCGGCAGGAATTTCAGGAAACGAAACAGGAAGTGGAGAAAAAGACGCTGCATTTCAATTTTTTCACAGCCAGAATTGCGGTCATTGCTGTGCTTCTTATGATGATTCTGGGGATGGTTTTTGTGATCAATGAAGGGCCCCATTACCTCTGGGCAAGGCGGGTAGAGAGAGATATCGCAAAAAACATGGAAAATTACAGGGCGGAGCTTTCAGCCTGTGAGGAGGCGGGTCAGTGGAGGCGGCTGTATGCCCTTTACGACAACAAAAGCCTCAGCCATACCCGGGATTTTCAGGAGTACACGGTGCTCTCTTTTGTGACTTTCGATTATAAGAGCGTTCTCAACCAGATGACCATCTTCAGGGTGGATGAGGGAAAGGGGGCGGATGCGGTTTCCTCCAGAATCGCATCCCATCTGGACAGCTTTTATAAGTCTACCGAACGGCTCACTTTTGAGAGTGACTATTTTGACAATAATTATACCCCGGAGCACATGGAAGCATATGGGCGGATGAGAGAGGATCTGGAAGCGGCGCTTTCCACCTACTGTCATCTGACAAAGGAGGAGGTCGCGTCACTTGCTGACTATTCGGTGGTAAAGAAGGCGGCGCTGATCGAAGAGGGTCTGTGCAGAGAAGCGGATGAGAGTAAGGAGGCGGAAGAATGAACGGAAATCAGAACGCGGAAGATAAAACAGGCGTCTCCCGAAAGAACCTTCTGTTAAACGGCATCGTGATCCTGCTCTGTGTGGTTCTAGGCATCCAGATCGTCACGTTTTTCAGGGAATCTTCGGATTATCTGAAAGGACCCGAGACAGACGAGGCATTCCTGATTCAGTGGGTCAGCTACCAGAACTATGCGAGGCTTTTGGAAGATGTGTACCGCTATGAGGCGCTGGGGGTGCCGGTGGAGGGAGACATGGCACAGATTTACTCGGCTGCCTATTACTATGAGGCGGCGATGCTGTATAACGCCCATCAGAAGGCGGGTAATGCGCAGCAGGCGGAGGAAAAATTTGCCCAGATGCAGACGTATGAGGAGCAGCTGGGGGAATACGCTTTTGTAAAAGAAGAAATATGGGCATTTCTGGGGATGGAAACGGAAAATATAAAATAAGTATTAAATCCCTTTTTCTGGATAAAAACGAGATAATTGGAGAAAATGAAAGAATAGATTAGCAAATGGGAGAAAAACGCATGTACATTCATGTGAAACCATTTGCAAACACCCGCATATGAAGATAATATATGTTCCAGAGTTAGC
>ERZ778518.100-NODE-100-length-85330-cov-14.958440_pt1 | contig 85330 bp, 77 predicted proteins | sample MGYA00510340_ERZ778518 | MGnify/ENA primary metagenome ERZ778518 (study PRJEB29527, sample SAMN07138967) | mouse gut metagenome | material: feces | host: mouse | place: China:Nanjing | collected 2016-01-25 ...
GACGGTTGATGCCGCTTAGCCTATGAATAATTTTTTAACGAACTATTGATAAAATAAAATAGTTTGATAAAGGGTGACAAGTGAAATATTTTTGTAAATTCGCGGTAGAAAGTAATTGATTCAACTGTGGAGCCTGTCTGCAGTTGTTTAAAACATAAAATAGTTATGGATAAAGAATTAGACTGGAGCCATCTTTCATTTGGCTATATTCCTACCGATTGCAATGTACGTTGCTGCTTCCGCGACGGCAAATGGGGTGATATAGAGGTATCTCAGTCAGAGACCATCGATCTCCATATTGCAGCTACCTGCCTCCACTACGGGCAGGAGATATTCGAGGGTCTGAAGGCTTTCCGTGGAAAAGACGGAAAGATACGTGTGTTCCGCCTTGAAGAGAATGCCCGGCGTATTATAGAATCGGCTAAAGGAATCATGATGGAGCCGGTGCCCGTAGAGCTTTTTACCGAGATGGTCAAGAAGGTGGTAAAACTTAATGAGCGCTTTGTGCCCCCGTATGGCAGCGGTGCCTCGCTTTATATCCGTCCGCTTGAAATCGGTATCTCGGCACAGGTTGGGGTAAAGCCTGCCAAGGAATATATGTTCATAATACTCGTTACTCCGGTTGGGCCGTACTTCAAGGAGGGTTTCAAGCCCACCAATATATGTGTTATGCGCGAATTTGACCGTGTGGCTCCCAAGGGTACCGGACGATGGAAAGTAGGTGGCAACTATGCCGCCAGTCTTGAGGCGGGTGAGAAAGCCCATTCACTCGGATACAGTGCGGTGCTTTATCTTGATCCTAAAGAAAAGAAATATATCGACGAGTGTGGTCCGGCCAACTTCTTCGCCATAAAGGACGGCAAGTACATTACTCCGGCGTCAGAGTCTATTCTTCCCTCGATTACCAACAAGAGCCTCATGCAGCTCGCACGTGATATGGGCATCGAGGTAGAGGCGCGCCATATACCAATAGAAGAGCTCGCTGAAATTGAAGAAGCGGCCGCATGCGGCACTGCCGCCGTAGCATCGCCTGTAGCTGAAATCGACGACCTCGACACAGGTATAAAGTATGTGGTAAGCAAGGACGGACAGCCCGGGCCTGTCACAACAGCTCTCTACAACCGTCTCCGCGCCATACAGCTCGGCGAAGAGCCCGACGTGCATGGCTGGAATACTATTATTGACTGATTGTGATTGAATGACTACTGATTATCAGGCTATAATCGACAAATATTATCCCGCATCAGGAGACAATCCCCTGATGCGGGAAATATATATGAAGCATGCATGCCAGGTAGCCGATATGGCTGTGGCCCTTAACGAGGCGGCCCGGCTCGGACTCGATGCCGATATGGTACGCGGTGCGGCTATGCTCCACGATATAGGCATTTGCCGTACGAAAGCTCCGGGAATACATTGCTTAGGCGAAGAACCTTATATACGACATGGCATAATCGGTGCAGGGATGTTGCGCGAAGAGGGCGCTCCCGAGGAATGGGCACGTGTGGCCGAAACCCATACCGGCACAGGACTCACTGCGGAAGATATAGTCCAGCAGCAGCTGCCGCTTCCGGAATGCGACTATATGCCCGAGTCAATACTTGAGAAACTCGTATGCTATGCCGACAAATTCTATTCTAAATCGGGCGCCATGGAGAAGCGCACTGTAGCCAAAGCGAGGGCAGCCCTGGCGCGCCACGGTGGTGACTCGCTGATGCGCTTTGATGCCATGCACCGCATGTTCGGCTACGTATAGCCGACAATCTGTACATATATTTATATATAGCATTGTGCGGTATCCTGTGCGAACAGTGTATCGCGCAGTTCTTAGTGTGTTATCAAGTCCTGAGAAGGATTAACATTACAAAATGTATATTTTAATTATTATTAACAATCGGGGGGGGTAATTGGTTAACAAATGTGTAAATTTGTAGCTGTTTTACAATTATATAAACCAGTTCATTATTTACAACATTTCAATGAATAAAATTTTCGCAGCCATCCTTACAATTTCGCTTCTGGCAGTAAATGCAGAGGCTAAAAAGATAAAGTTTGACTACTCTGTCGTAAATGTACCTGAAGAGGGAGGTGTTAATTTTGAGCGTATTACCGACGATGCCGATTGTGTGTTGTATACTGTCAATAATCGTACGGGCATATTCGGCAAGAAGAAAGCCTCGGGGGTAGACTGGTGGGTAAACCCGCAGATAGCCATATCGCCCGACGGACAGAAGATAGCTTATATCAATCTCAAAAATGGTACTCAGAATATTATGGTGAAGAATGCCAAGAAGGGCGGTGCAAGCGTGCAGCGCACATTCCGTACAGCTGTCGAGGACTTCAGCTGGAGTCCCGACGGTACTACTCTGTGTTTTACTGAAGTACGCAACGGACATCACGGCATATATCTTGTTAATGCCGAGCAGGGATCGGTGGTTAAACAGATTTCAGGAGGTAATGACAATGACTATGGAGGTGTTCTTTCCCGCGATGGAAATACCATTTTCTTCCACCGTGGAGAGGGATTTCAGTCATACAGCATATGGAGCTATGACCGCAAGACCAACCTTTTTTCCAACTATTCTCGTGGCATGACACCGGTGTTGATTCCCGGAAAGGATAATGAGATATATTGCGCACGTTTCACCGATCAGAAGGAGAGCGAGATATGGCGTATCAATTTTGAGACCGGTGTAGAGGAGATAATATTGTCGCAACCCGGACGCAGCTTCACCACTCCGCAGCTTTCACCTGACGGCAAATGGCTACTGGTGACAGGTACAAGTGTATCGGAAAAGGATAAGGCAATAAATACCGACATTTTTGTAGTGCGTACTGACGGTACTAATCTTACCCAGCTTACTTATCATCCCGGCAACGATATGTCGGCAATATGGTCGCCCGACGGAAAGTATATCTATTTCCTTTCCCAGCGCGGCTCGGCCAACCGCATATTCAACGTATGGAAAATGTCATTCGACCTTTGATACAACACCTAACCACCAGTTATTAACCATAATTTATTTTTGCAATGAAAAAATTATTTCTGACTGCTCTGGCAGTAGTATCAGCTCTCGGCCTTTCGGCACAGCGTGCTTCCGATTCGTCTGAATTTTCATTCTGGGATACTGACGAAGTTGAACAGAGCATTGTCATTGGTCCGCGTGTAGGCCTGAATGTCTCTACTTACTCTGTTGATAAGATTGATGACTCCGACCTCGGTTCAAAGGTGGGATTCAGTGCCGGTCTGGCTGTAGAGTTCCCCATCGTACGTTCTTTCTATATCAATACAGGTCTGTTCTACACCGTGAAGGGCGCCAAGAAGGATTCAAGTGAAGAAGGATACACCGATAAGCTCACTATGACTGCCGGCTACCTTGAACTTCCTGTGTATGCTTCTTATCGTCTCAACTTTGCCGAGGAGTCGCAGCTTCAGGTCAACTTCGGTCCTTACTTCGCTTATGGTGTAAACGGTAAGATGAAATTTGAGGATGGCGATGAAAAATACGATATGGATATGTTCGGTGTAGCTGATGAGGACGATGAGGACTCTAAGGGCGGTTTCAAGCGCTTTGATTTCGGTCTGGGCGTAGGTCTCGGCTATACTTTCCACAAGGTGTATCTTGGCATGAACTATCAGTTTGGCCTTGTAAACATCGCCGACAAGGAGCAGTGGGGCAAAGCCTCAATCAAGAACAGCAACTTCAACATCTCGCTGGGCTACAACTTCTGATTCATGACAGAGAGCTCTCTCTGTAAATAAGGTACTTGTCTATAAACATATACGCCGTATCATCAATTGCGATGGTACGGCGTATAGTGTTTTATTAATTTGTCAGCTTACTTTGGTCATGTATGATGGGAGAGCAAACAAAGGCATTTTCATCAGCAGATGGTGTCTCGAAGTTTGTATAGTATTGCTTGAGATTATCGTCATCTACCCTCTGGTCGTCGGGACCTGTGTCCTTGCGATTCGATAGCCTCTCTTGGAGTATATGCAGCGGCGCTGACATATATACTATGGCTGGGTTTATACCCTTGCTGAGGCATAGAGCACGCATGTGATTGCGTTTTGAGCGGCGGCACATGGTGGAGTCGACAACCACTTTATCTCCCGCGTCAATAAGCGATACCATCTGTTCGGCCAGGTCGTATTGCGCCGACATGAATATTTCCTTCTGACGTGAGGGCGGGAAGTGTGTGAAGTCGCTGCCATATTTGTCCCATACGATGCCGTCGGATGAAATACGGCGGAATCCCAACTGCTCAAGCCTGCGGGAGAAAAACGTTTTTCCCGAACCGCTCACTCCGCACATAATCACGACTCGGGCGTCATGTACTTTTTTTAAGACCTCGTCGTGCATCAGGACTCGATATTCTCGATTACATATTTCTGCGAGCCAAGGCCCATCTGCTCGGCATAGTCGAGTAAATGTGTGCCGCAACGCGACTCGATACGTTCGATGAGGTGGGATTTTCCGGGGTCGGGCGAGTTGTACACCATGTCGATGCTTGCGCGGTCGAGCGCCACAGGGTCGAGCGAGGCGAGTATACCGATGTCTTCCATATGGATTGTCTCGGGTTCGGCCACACAGTCGCAGTCGACCGACAGGTTGTTGGCTACATTTATGTATAGTATCCTGTCTCCGGCCCGGTCGAATACAGATTCGCATGCTTCAGCCATGGATTCGAGGAAATCGTTTTGCGGGGGTACGTTCTCCCAGTCGACAGGCACATCCAGTGAAGCGCCGGCAGTATGTATCCACGCTTTTCCACGCGACGATGCCATGCCGATGGCCACATTTTTTAGCGCGCCTCCGAATCCTGCCATAGGATGTCCCTTGAAGTGCGACAGCACGATTGTGAAGTCGTAGTTTTCCCAGTTTTTTCCTACATAGTTGCGATTTAGATGGCGTCCGTTTCTTACAGGAAGCTCGATATCGCCCTCTGCATCCATGATATCTACGTCGGCTATGGCAGTGAAACCATGTTCGGCGGCTGTCTGCATATGTTCGGCTACAGTGTTGCGTCGTCCCTCGTAAGCGGTATTGCATTCCACGATAGTACCCTTTGTAAGCTGTACCAGTTGTTTTATTACATCGGTGCTTAGATGGTTGGGGTTGCCGGCTTCTCCGGTCGAGAGTTTTATAGCCACACGTCCTTTAGCCTCGCGCCCGAGAGCCTGATATGCCTTGACAAGATTTTCAGCATTGATTCGCGAACAGAAATATACTTTTGAGGGATTTTCTTTCTCCATGACGATTGTAATTTACACTTGAACGCAAATATACTAAATTTCTATGAAATTTTTAAGCCGAGAATCTTTGAAGGGAGTGCCGGATCGAGGGTAGGGAGCATGGCTGTAATCTCGGTTATATCCATATTGGAGTCATCAGTCTCTGCCAGCAATCTTTCTGATGGTATGATTTTAGCTGATTCCTGATTGAAATGTTTGCCTAATGAGAGGTAGAATCCGTGGCGCAACAGTTCGGAAGCTTGTTGAGGTTTGCCTCGGAAGCCGTGGATTATCCATGGCTGAGTCGGCTTAAACCTGTTTTTGAGCGCTATGATTTCAGGGAATGCCCTCACTATGTGCAATACAAGGGGTTTGTGTAGTTCCTCGCTGAGGGCTATGTGGTGTATCAGCAGTTCTGTCTGTCGTTCGATTGTCGCGCCTCTAAGTTTATCGAGACCGGTCTCGCCTATTGCCTTGACGCAGTCGAGGTGTGCGTCGGCATCCAGCCGTCGCATATCCATGTCGGTTACGTCAGCGCAGTTCCATGGATGTATTCCTACCGAGTATATGGCTCCTTGTCGAGGTATGAATCCCGGTTCTGCGTTTATCATAGCGTCGATGGCATCGGGATTATGTGTATGGAAATCAAACATGCTTTTGTTATGAAACACCCTCTTAAGGTACCGGATCATATCCGCTTCCTCCCCATGGATGGCATCTCGACAGCCGTCGCAGTGTGAGCCACATGCCGCGCAGTGGGCCGTGGCGTTGTATGGCCTCAATGGCATATTGGCTGCATGTCGGGGTGAAGCGGCACGACGGAGGGAAATGTGGGGAGATGGCCGCGCGGTAAAATTGTATCGGTAATATCAGCAACCGGACTGTCAATCGCTTTATCATACGGGAGGGTATGGGGTTGCTACTATTACTGCACCTTGTCGCGAGTGCTGTTGTCTGTTTCTGAGTCATAACCGTCCGGAAGTACCGATTTGGCAATGCGTCTAAGGCTCTTTATCATCGCGTGGCTCACTCGGCGGAAGTCGGTATGTCTGTCGGCCACATATGCAAAGGCTATGTCTACGGGCATGTCAATGGCTTCGCCGAGATGCCGACGATTGAGACGATAGGCCTCGCGGATGAGCCTTCTCATGGCAACGCGGTCCACGGCGTGGCGAAGGCGCTTTTTGGGCACGCTTATCATAAACTGTGCTCCACCGCTGCGTGCCTGATTGTGGCGCCATACAACGCGCAGGGGAAAAAACAGCGCGGCCTGCCCTCCTCCTTGACGGGAAAAGAGCAGGTCGATGGCTGTGTCCGAGCAGAGCTTCTCGCGCTTGTACAGTCGAAAAGTGTGCTGTGATATATTTACCATATCGCTGGACGATATAGTTTAATTGTGCTCTTTCAGAAATGCATCGAGAGCGGCGGTCATTGACGGAGCTTTCTGTGTGGGGGCTTCCATGTCCAGACGCAGACCGGCGTTACGTACAGCCTGGGCTGTTGTTGCTCCGAAGCAGCCTATCTGTATGTCGTTCTGATGGAATTCCGGGAAGTTCTTGAGCAGTGAGTCAATACCCATCGGGCTGAAGAACAGGAGCATATCGTAGTCAAATGGCTCGCCGGGCTGAAAGTCGTTGCTTACAGTGCGGTACATCACGGCCTTGGTATAGTTGATGTTGTTGCGGTCGAGGATGTTGGCTGCATCATTGTGTACATCGCTGACTGCATAGAGATAACGCTCTTTATTATGCTTGAGAAGCGATGGCAACAGGTCGTCGAGTTTACCGGTAGTCACGAAGAAAATCTTACGCTTGCGGTATACGATATACTTTTGCAGATAATTGGCAATGGCCTCGGTTGTGCAGAAATACTTCAGTGTGTCGGGTACACTGTAACGCATCTCTTCACATAGACGGAAGAAATGATCAACAGCCGTGCGGGCTGTGAATATGACTGCAGTAAAGTCTGACAGATTTATGCGCGACTGGCGAAATTCCTTCGCCGTAAGTCCCTCAACCTTGATGAATGGACGGAATTCGATTTCCACACCATATTTCTCCGCGATCTCGTAATAAGGGGATTTTTCAGAGGCAGGCTTTGGCTGCGACACCAGTACTTTCTTTACTTTCACTATGTTAGGAGACTTTAACTCAGAAAATTACAACAAATAGAAGATATCCCTCTGTATACTAAAATCAAAGGAATAATTTCCACGCTGCAAAGGTACAAAATAAAATATGTCAATGAGAAGAAATTGTGGTAAAAAATCCTAAAACCTTTGCAGATAAACACAATCCGGGCCAGGATGTATAGGCACACCGATACGGTAATAAGACCTTCAGATGCCGACGGATAGAAAAGAGATATAAGGGTAGGCACGAGCAGGGCGAAGCCCAAAAGGGTCTGGGTGGAGTTGAAGCCCTGAATCCACTGTATGCACAGCAGACGCGATGTGAATGCATAGCCGACTATTCTGTATACGACAATCTGTGCTACATAGTAAAGGCACGTGATGAGTGTGCCTATTGCAGCAGCAGCAGCCAACCCTCCGGAGGTAAATGTGTATCCGTGACTGGTCATCCATGTGACTCCGAGCAGAGATTCGCACACACATACCTGCACAATCAGGGCTACCATTATGCGGGTCTCGTTGACAGTATGCTCGTCAAACAGATTGGTTCGTACGCGTATGCTCCATACATTTTTTACAAGGCGCCTGAAGAATCGTCCGTAATGGCGAGCGTTGAATATTACGAGCAGCATCATCTCTATCACCATGCAAAGTATTCCGGAGTTGTATCCCGGCAGTTCCGGACGGTCTGTGGCGGCAAGTCCGGTAGTGTATCCTACGCTGTCTTGCGTAAGTCCGCTTATCCACAGTTCGGTGGGCGCGTCGTCCGGATGGGAGTACTGCTGGAATTGCATCGTATGGTCAGAATTTTCCTTGTGTATAGTCGTCGGTGATTATATCGGCAGGAGCGAGAGCCATATCTACAGCTTCTTCTGCCGATGAGGCCACACGCCAGAGTCGGGCCGGAGCGCCGGGGCGCATGAAATGCTCTTCATCCACATGCGCCAAGAACTCGAGCAACTTGTCGTAGAATCCCATGACGTTGCATATCACCATGGGGCCTGTATATAATTCGAGCTGGCGCCATGTGATTATTTCGAACATCTCCTCAAATGTGCCGATACCTCCAGGCAGTGCGATTGCTCCGCGCGACATGCGGGCCATGGTATGCTTGCGTTCGTGCATGTCGGCTGTGCGGATTGTTTCGGTAAGGGCCGGATGATTCCATCCGCGGTCGAGCATGAACGATGGCAACACGCCTATTGATGTGCCTCCGGCCTCAATGGCGCCTTCGGTTGTAGCTGCCATTAGTCCCATGCGGCCTCCGCCGTTGATTACCGGCACACCGCGCAGAGCGAGCTGTCTTCCCACCTCGCGCGCGCAGTCGTAGTAGGCCTTGGCAAGCCTGTCGGACGATGCGCAATATACCGCTATACCTTTGTGTGTTGTCATATCGCAATCTGTCAATTGTCTTTTACTTCCATCAGTCGGCTTAGGTATTTGCCTATTATGTCGAATTCGAGATTTACTCGGGTTCCTTTCTTTATACGGCAGAAATTGGTATGCTCCATGGTGTAGGGTATTATGGCTACCTCAAACGAGTCAATCTGCGAGTTGCATACGGTAAGGCTTACTCCGTTTACTGTTACCGAGCCTTTCTCTACTGTCACATATCCGCGACGGGCCATCTCGGGCGCTACATTGTAGTCGAAACGGAAGTAGGTGCTGCCATCGACTTTGCGCAGTTCGTCGCATATTGCGGTGCAGTCTACATGGCCTTGTACGATATGTCCGTCGAGACGTCCGTTCATCACCATTGAGCGCTCCACATTTACCAGGTCGCCTTCCCGGAGGTCGCCGAGATTGCTTCGTTCGAGTGTCTCCTGTATGGCTGTGACAGTGTATGTGCCGTCGCCGGGTAGAGCTACAACGGTAAGACACACACCATTGTGCGACACCGACTGGTCGATACGCAGTTCGTCGGTAAAGGAGCATTCAAGGGTAAGATGTACGTTGCCGCCATCGCGTTTTACCGCCACTACTTTGGCGGCTTCTTCTACTATTCCGGAAAACATATTTTTTATTTTTGTAGTTGGAGAGTGAATTTACAGTATGGATTTATATATGGAGAGGAGGCGTGCGTAATAGGTCTTGGGGTTGAACCGTGATATGGCGTCGCGACGTATCTGCTCATGATTCCAGGGACCATACACTGCTGCGTCTATTGCCGCCGCAAGTGCCTTGGAATCTCCCGGAGCGAAAGTCAGGCCATTGTTGTCGTCAATCAGTTCGGGTATTCCGCCGATTTCGGCTCCCACTACCGGGGTGCCTGCGCATAATGACTCGATTATGCCCAGCGGATTGTTTTCATAACATTCCGACGGGAGCACCGAGCACGCGGCTTCCCCGAGCAGTTTTGCCACACCGTCACTGTCGAGTTGTCCGAGGAAAGTGATTTGCGGCCAGCTGTCGTACTTGGCTTTTAGTTTGCCGTAAAGCGGTCCGCTCCCGGCTATGCGAAGTTCATGTTGCAGCATTGTCGCGGCTTCGAGCAGCGTTTCCACACCTTTCTCTTCCGACAGGCGTCCGACATAGCAGTAGTATTTCCCACGTTGTCCGGTGGGGGGAGCCGGTATGGCGGGGATAAAGTTGTTGAGAGTGTATAGCTTTTCGACCGGATATTTTCCCAATTCCATTTCGTGGGCCATGAATGCGCTTGGGCATATAAAAGCATCGGTATCACGGCTCAGCATACGTCGGCGCCAGCGCAATGACTCAATCCATGCCAAAATGCTTGCCACCCCCGAGGATTTCATGCAGCGGGTGTGGAGTACACATGTCTTGAAGCGTGACGAGTGGCAGCGGTCGCATACTTTGCCTCCTGCAAGTCTGCTGTAGGAGGGGCATAGCAGTTTGTAGTCGTGGAGAGTCCACACTACCTTTATCCCGAGAGCATGGGCGATTGATGCAAGTGCCGGCGACAGGTATGAATGTATGTTGTTGAGATGGACTATCTCAGGCCGAAAATCATTGAGCAGCGCGGTGAAACAGCTTGCCACATCGTCGGAGCCGAGCATACGGCGTACTGCTCTCAATTTCTGAGTAAGACTGCCTGAAAATGATACTTCTGTGGGGAAATAGTCCTCCCAGTCGGCGGATTCGTTAAGCGGATAGCGCATCGCGAACACCGCGACTTCATGTCCGGCGCTGCGGAGCATATGCTCAAGATTGAGCGTATATACGCAGTCGCCTCCCCTGCGGTAATAGAATTTGTTTACCACCAGCACACGTGGCAGCCTTTTGCTCTCGTTCATGGCCGCAAAAATAATGAAAAATACCGAAATGCAAAAACGGTGCAATCCAACAGATTGCACCGTTTTTTGTAATACTGTCGGGGTGACAGGATTCGAACCTGCGACCACCTGGTCCCAAACCAGGTGCGCTACCGGACTGCGCTACGCCCCGAAAGGTTTTGCAAAGTTAGCATCTTTTGCCGAGAGTTTAAAAATTTTGGAAGAAATTTTCTCACGAAAATATTTCCGGACGTCATTCCCCGTTTAAATAATCTTGTACCATGGTTAAACACTATGTTTCCGACAAAAGATGCTAAGTTTGCAAATATCATTACATGGCGAAGGCATTGAATCCTCCATCCACGATGGCAACTGTGCCGGTGACGAACCGCGAGGCCTCCGACATGAGATAATGGATTGTGCCGCATAGCTCTTCAGCTTCTCCCATGCGCCCGAATGGTGTCTGGCGTATAACGTCGCGTCCACGCTCTGTATAGCTTCCGTCGGGATTGGTAAGTAGCGACCGGTTCTGCTCTGTGATGAAGAATCCCGGCGCTATCGCATTGACGCGTATCCCTTCGCCGAATTTTTTTGCGCATTCGGTGGCAAGATAGGCTGTGAAATTGGAAATACCGGCCTTGGCTGCCGCATATCCGCATACTCGGGTCAGCGGACGGAATGCGGCCATTGACGAGAAGTTGATGATGACTCCTTTGCTCTGCTCTACCATGGGCTTAAGGAATACCTGTGTCGGGATTACCGTGCCGGTAAGGTTGAGGTCGAGTACTCTCCGGAATTGCGAAGGGTCAAGATCGAAAAAAGTCTTGTCATGGTTTATTACCGCTCCGGGCATATTGCCTCCGGCTGCATTGAGCAGTGTGTCGACACGTCCGTAGTGCTCTATGATATATTGGAGGTTATTTTCAAGGACTTCGCGCTCCATTACATCGGTCTTAAGGAACTCGATGCTTCCTGAGGCTTTTTCTGCGGCTATGGCCTCACGGGTATCAGCCACTATTTCAGTTCCTGTGCTTTCTTTGCGGCCAAGTATTATCACATATGCGCCGTTGAGGGCGAGATATCGGGCGATAGCGCGTCCAAGCACACCTGTGCCTCCTGTGATTACGGTGACGTTGCCCTTTATGTCAAACAGATTTGTCATGATTTTTGATTTTCAGTGTCGATTGTAGCCATGATACCGCTTATCATGCCAAGGGCAAGCATGCGTCCATGGAATGAATATCCTGCATTGTAGCCCATCTTTTCATCGCCAAGAATGAGCGGCGCGTGGTCGACGCGCATGGGTACGTCGGGATTCAGGCGGCTGAATGTGCGTATTACCTCAATCAGGCGCGGGTCGAGGTGGGATGATTCCTTGAAGTCGCCGTCGGGCATTACCTGGCATATGCGGAAATGGGCGAAGTGGGTACGACCGGCGTATTTCTCCGCAAGAAGGCATACATCGTTGTGTATTCCGGCCGAGAGCGAGCCTGCACAGAAAGTAAGGCCGTTGTGACGGTCGGGCACTGCATCAAGAAGCCAGCGGATATCATCATCGCATGTCACTATGCGAGGCAGTCCGAGCACAGGCTTTGGGGGATCGTCGGGATGCACACACATGTTGATGCCATATTCGTCGCATACGGGCATTATAGCTTCGAGAAGATACTTCATGTTGGCACGCAGCTGCTCCTTGTCGATACCCTCATAGAGTTTCAGCAAATCGCGGAATTTGCCGACGGGGTCGAAGTCGGCCTCCGAAAAGTTGCCGCTTACAAATCCCTGGGTCTTGATTATTATATTTTCGATAAGCTGTTGCTCTTTTTCGGGAGTTAGGCGGCCCATAGCCTCCATGCGATTTATTACATCGGCAGGGTAGTCATTGCGGGCGCCTTCGCGTTGCAGTATATTTATGTCGAAATATGCGAACTCGGCATTGTTAAAATAGAGATTTGAGGTGCCGTCGGGATTAGGGTACTCCAGATCGGTACGCGCCCAGTCGAGTATAGGCATAAAATTGTAGCACACAGTGCGCACACCCTCCTTGCCGAGATTGCGCAGACTCTCCTTATAGATTTCTATCTGTAGGTCGCGGTCAGGCCCTCCGTATTTGATGGTCTCGGTGACGGGCAAAGACTCTACAACGCTCCATCGCAGTCCGCGACTTTCAATAAATTCACGCATTTCACGTATGGCCTCGCGGCTCCATACCTGTCCGAGCGGCACACTGTGTAGTGCTGTTACAATACCCTCTACTCCAATCTGTCGTAGCATTTCGAGGGTAATGGGGTCATTAGGGCCAAACCAGCGCCATGTTTTTTCCATATCTTCTTCTATTAATCGTTTAACCGATGAGCCATCCTGACTTTTTCTTACGATGACTTCTGGGGTGCAAATATAGCAATAATGGGATTATTGGGCAAGAATGCGCGTCATGACTATTCCCGGCACTATTGCTAGCGACATAGCTGTCTCACGGCTGAGCGACTGGCTACGGTAGTGGATATGAAGCGGACGACCCGACGGACGAAGGCAGTCAAGATAAACTATGGCTTTTACCGGTTCTTCAAGTACGTCTCCGGAGCCTGGAGTTATGCGCTCTTCTATGGAAATGTCGGTTCCTTTTATATTTACAGCAAGGCTTACGGCCCCGGTATCGGTAAGAGTGCGGCCAAATCCTTTGCGTGACACTACTACTCTCATGTCGTCGAGTACCTCAAGACTTACCTCTGGCTGTACGTGCATGTCGCTGCCGTCTGTTGTAGAAAATATGTCGCATGCGTATAGGTATGTCATGACCGGCGAGGCTGTAGCCGGACGTATGACGGCGGCGAGTACGGTTGCCGCTACAATAAACAGCATCACGCATATTTCAGTCGCGCCGATGGCAATCCACAGTAGGGTGTGCATATCTTGTTTGCAGTTTTGTTGTTCTATCCGGTAGCAGGGCAATGATGTCTGGCCTGCTTCATTTTCAAAGGTACAAACTTTATGGAACTTATTTATAACGGGGATTGTTAAAAATAAGTCAATATACTATGCCCACAGTTATGCTGATAAATCTTATTCCCGCCCATTCGTTGGCCAGATGGCTGATGTCGGTTGTCGACTCTGTGCTCGAGGCTCTCGGCATAGAGAAGTCAAGCACACTTGAAGAGATAATATATACGATTGTCATACTTGGTGTGGCCATATTGCTGGGATGGATGGCGCGGAAGATAACCGTGCTGCTTGTAAACCAGTGGATGAGTCACTACAAGTCGCCTTTTATCGAAGATATGGTCAGGCTCAAAGTTGTGAGCCGTACGAGTCATATCATACCGCCGCTTGTATTTCTTGCGCTGGTTCCGGTGGCCTTCGAGACAGACCCGCATACACTGGCACGCATCGAAGCGATAGTGATAATATATTTTATGATGGTGCTCGGATGGTCGATATGCTCTCTGCTGGAAATAATATGGATGGCCTACGACCGCCACGACAATACCAAGAATCTTCCGCTGAAGGGTATTCTTAATGTCGGCAAGGGGCTTGTGTGGATAGTGATTGCAATAATCATAGTATCGATAATTCTTGATAAGTCGCCTCTGGCTCTTCTTACCGGACTTGGTGCGTTTGCCGCAGCTCTTATGCTTATATTCCGCGACTCGATACTCGGGTTTGTGGCCGGCATACAGCTGTCGACCAATGATATGCTACATGTCGGTGACTGGATAGCAGTGCCGAAGACCATAGCCAACGGTATAGTGACTGATGTGTCGCTCACAGCCGTTAAGATACGCAACTGGGACAATACCACAGTAACGATGCCGCCTTACACACTGGTACAGGACGGGTTTCAGAACTGGACTCAGATGCAGAAACGAGGACGCCGACAGATTGAACGCTCGGTCTACATTGACGTGACATCTGTAGGCCCTGCCACGCCTGAACTTATCGAGGAATGTCGAAAGATGCCTTATATGGGCGAGTACATAGCCGAGATGCAGAAACTTGCGTCCGAAGGCAAGCCCACAGCAGTAGTCGGTGACGGGGTTCCTGTAAATGGTTCGCTTGATACAAATCTGGGTCTTTTCCGTGCATACATAGGTCTGTATGTGAACCATCATCCATGGGTAGCTCAGGGTGGTCCGATATGCATGGTGCGGTTGCTTGAGCATACGGCCCAGGGGATACCTTTGCAGTTGTTCTGTTATCTCAACACAGTCGATTGGGTAAAGTACGAAGGCATATCAAGCGATATTTTCGAACATATCATTGCCGCGGCCCCGGTATTCGGCCTGTCGGCCTACAGCTCGCCTACTGGGCGCGACGTGGTCAATATAGCCAATCCTAATCCTAAGGCGATGCCTTACTACGGCGACAGGCCGTTATCGTCACTTCCATATAATCCGACGACTAATTTCATGGTGCCGCCCAACACCTCGGGTGACCCGGGCTATACATTCTCGACTGTCACAGTATATCCCTCCGATATTCCGAGGGCTACCGGAGAGACTCCGGTAATGCCCGGTATGGTGGAAGATCACACCTCAGATACAGCGCCGACTCCGGCCCGAGATTGAATATCAGGTCGAGTATCGACAATCCGTCGGTAAATCCGAAACGGTCGGCCCACAGCTGATAATATGGAGGCATATTTTCTGTTGTATTTCCTAGTCTTATGGCATCGGACTGCAGATTTTCGCGGTTCTCTATGAGTACATGACTTCGGTAGTCGATACCGAGGGCATCGAGGCAGAAGCGGTGTATGCCCATGTCAAGGTCGACCAGTCGCTTAATCTCGCCGCTGAACCATGGACGCAACTCGTCGGCATAATATTCGAAAAACGGCGTGCGGCCATAGGCGGCCTCAAGCGCGCCCCAATGTACATGCCACCAGTCGCCGTGGGTACTTACCATGACGTCGGATATACGTGTCGAGTGCCATTCCTGCGGTTTCTGCAGAGGCACGGTGAGTCGCTGTATTCCGTTGGGTCCTTCAATCGTGCAACGGTGGAGCGACTTCTCGCGCTTATTGTATTTGGCTGATGCGTCGATTATGACATGTCCGTATCGCGCCATTGCAGCATACATGGCCACATTGCCGCAATAGGCCGGTGGCACGATTGCCGTATGCTCCGGGTATATCACCAACGGCGAGTGAGCAGTCTTATTCACTTGTCGGGATTGGCTGTGCGGAATATTCTGTTCCATCTTATTTTGCCATCGAACAGGCCTTTATCCTTGTCAAATGACACGAGCACTCTCCATGGCTTGCCCACTATATGGTCCTCGGGCACGAAACCCCAGAAGCGGGAGTCGGAAGAGTTGTCGCGGTTGTCGCCCATCATGAAATAATAGTCCATGGCGAATGTATAGGTGTCGGCCGGCTTTCCGTCGATATATACCGTGTTGTCTTTCAGATACGAGTCGGTATGACCTTCATAATTGCGTATGACACGCTCGTATACCGGCCATGTCGAGGCATCCAGATGTATTGAGGCCCCCTTCTTGGGTATCCATATTTCTCCGTAGTTGCTTACAGTCCAGCCGTGGTCGATATTTTCCGGGAAGAGGCGTACGGGATATGACGGCGCTTTGATTATGCGGGCGAGGTCGGGGTTGGCCTTCAGCTTGTCGGTCATTTCACGGGTAAGGGGAGAGACATATATAGGGGGTACCTTTCCGTCGGGCGCGATATAGAATCCGTTGAGTTCTACTGCCGACATATCGGCTGCCGACAGTTCCATCGTATAGCGGTCGGCCGCGCTTACACCGAGTTCCTCCCAGTCGCGGTCTGTAAGTCCGCCGTTGCGGAACTGGTACAGATAGTTGTACTGTACATACTCAGGGTCGTCAAGCTGCTTTCCGTTGATATATATGGTGTCATTTACAATCTTGAGGCGTTCGCCTGGAAGACCGATGGCACGTTTCACGTAATTCTGACGGCGGTCGACCGGTATATGGATTACATCGCCAAATACATACTTGTTGGTATGCACGGCATTGCGTCCGTACTGGGCCACGAGGTCGTAGTATGTCTGGGCCGATTCCATGAATTTGGTTGTTACGGTATCACCCTTGGGGAAGTTGAAAACAACGATATCGCCTCTTTCGACTTGTCCGAGACCTTTCAGGCGTCGATACTTCCACGATGGCCATTCGGTGTAGCTCTTTGTGTCGATTACCGGCATGCGGTTCTGTACCAGCGGGAAGTGTATCGGAGTCATCGGTACTCGGGGTCCGTAGGCCATCTTGTTGACCCACAGGTAGTCGCCTACGAGTAGAGTCTTTTCAAGCGAAGATGAGGGTATGGCGTAGTTCTGTCCTACAAAAGTGAATATAAAGTATACGAGAATGAGGGCGTATACAATGGCATCGACCCAGCTCATGACTGTGCGTACAGCCGCCGATTTGCTTTTCTTCCACCATGTGAACGGGATAAATCCGGTGATGTATATGTCAAACAGCAGCGGAAGGAATATAAGTACCCACCAACTGCCGAGCCATGCGACCCAGGCTATGAATATTATGGCTACTATGGCGAATCGAATCCAGCGGGTTGTACGAGTGGCTCTGATACGTTCGCGAAGGTCTTCGCCGAATGAGCGCTTTGCTGCGGTATTGTTGTCGGCCATTTGTGTTTCGGGGGGATGGATGTGGATTGTCTGTGTATTATTTTACTATGTCGAGCAGGGCAGGACGTGCTATCATAGAGTGCATCATCTCGTCCATTGTGAGCCAGCCGCTGCGGCCTTCGGTCCACTCGGCGGCTATTACGGCGCCAAGAGCGAATCCTTCGCGCGAATGGGCGCAGTGTTCGATGGTTATAGTGTCTACGCGGCTGTCCCAGCGTATGATGTGTGTGCCTGGCACCTCTCCTTCGCGCTTGTGGTCTATAAGCATCTCGCTTTCGGAGGCTCGCGCCGGTTCTTCGGTCCATCCTTTTATGCGTGAGTCGGCGGCGATGATGCCTTCGGCCAAAGTGATGGCTGTGCCGCTGGGATGGTCAAGTTTGTGTATATGATGTATCTCCTCCATTGAGGGTGTATACTGGGGGAATCCCTCCATGATAGATGCGAGATACTTGTTGACAGCGAAGAATATGTTTACACCGAGCGAGAAATTGGATGTCCAGAACAGGGTTCCGTCTCCGTTGTCGCACATCTGCTTTATCTCCGTCATCTGAGCGCCCCATCCGGTAGTGCCTGATACAACAGGTACTCCCTTGGAGAAAGCTCGCCGATAGTTGGCCACAGCTGTAGCGGGCGTGGTGAATTCGATGGCCACATCGGCCTTTGCAAATTCCGGTGATTCGAAATTATCCTGATTGTCGGCATCGATGCGGCATACAATCTCATGGCCTCTTTCGATGGCTATTTTTTCAATGGCACGGCCCATTTTGCCGTATCCTATAAGTGCTATCTTCATTTATATGGTGTATGTGTAGTTTGTCCCGCAGAAATGGAGATTGCATGCGGAAGCCGTACAAAAATACTCAAATTCATCAGCATATGCAAATTGTTGATAAATGCTTACTATATTTTGATACTTTATAACAATATAACAATCTGGCAGGGGATAGATACAACTATTCTGCCAGATGTTCGTGGCGGTGACGGTCGCGGGCTGTCTTTTTGGCGATGTTGCGGGCAAAGGCATCTGTGAGGTCTACGCCGGTCTGATTGGCGATTGCCGCCACTACCCACAGCACATCGGCAAGTTCATCGGCAAGGGCGTCGGGATTCTCTCCCGGTTTGAACGACTGGTCGCCGTAACGGCGCGCCATTATGCGGGCCACTTCGCCTACTTCTTCAGTGAGGACAGCCATATTGGTCAGCGGCGAGAAATAGCGTACGCCGATACCTGTAATCCACTTGTCTACCTGCTCCTGGAGTCCGCGCAGTGTAGTGTCTTCATTGGCATTGCCGAAAGGAGGTGTGTTATTGTTGTTGACAGACATTATTCTTTCAGTTTAGAGTCGATTATGATTGTTACAGGGCCGTCGTTGACAAGCTCTACCTGCATGTCGGCGCCGAATACTCCGCGCAGGGTGGGGCGACCGAGCAGACGTGCTGTCTCGTCGCAGTAGAGCTCGTATAGGGGTACAGCCGTGTCGTGGCCTGCCGCACGTATGTAGCTCGGTCGGTTGCCTTTGCGAGTGGATGCGGTAAGTGTAAACTGGCTTACGGCAAGTATCTCTCCACCGGCATCGGCAATCGATCGGTTCATTACACCGTCGTCATCGTTGAAGATGCGCAGACCGGCAGTCTTGGATGCGAGCCAGATGGCGTCGTCGCTGGTATCCTCTTTCTCGACTCCTACGAGTACCATGAGGCCTGCTCCGATAGATGAGTGGACCGGGCCGTCGATAGTCACTGATGCGCGCTTTACGCGCTGTATTACAATTCTCATATGCTACAAGGAAGAGGTAATCATGTTTTTTGTTTCTGAAAGCGCCATTACTGCGGCTGCATCTTCGGCAAGCCGGCTGCGTAATGCGTCGAGCGACGGAAATTTGTGTTCCGGGCGCATGTAGCGCAGGAAGTCGACTGCCACAGTTGTTCCGTATATGTCTCCGTTGAAACCAAGTATGTGGGCCTCGATTGAAATCGGAGCCAAAGGTGTGTCAACACTCGGACGGTGGCCGATATTTAGCATCGCGGGGTATGTCGTGCTGTCGGCGAGGGTCACGGCTGCGGCATAGACGCCGTTGGCCGGGATGAGGCATTCTTCGTCGAGCGGCTCGATGTTGGCGGTCGGAAATCCGATTTTGCGCCCGAGTTCCTTTCCGTGGACCACACGACCGATAATCCTGTAGGGTGCGCCTAATATACGGGCGGCCTCTTCGGGCCGTCCTTTTAGCAGCAGTTCGCGTGCTTCCGACGAGCATACTCTGCAATAGCCGTCAACTGTCAGCTCGGAGGCTCCGATAATTCTGACCCCGGTCTCTTCTCCGATAGCCCGGTAGGTGTCGAGTCCCCTCGGTCGGTCATGCCCGAACGAATTGTTGAATCCCATCAGCAACGCTTCCACCGAATAGCTGGTGTGGAGCATCTCCATAAACTCGCGTGCCGACATCATGCGCATCTTCTCGTTGAAGTCGAGCAGAATCACATCCTCTGCTCCGGCCGACATTATGGCTTTGGCCCGTTGTCGCGGCGACATAAGCATGGGCGGGGCATCGGCAGGGGTGATGTTTCGGCGGGGGTGGGATGTGAAAGTCACAACAGTCGGTATGAGTCCGGCTGCGTGTGCTTCCTCAGTCAGTTGTGACAGGAGAGCCCTGTGGCCAAGATGCACACCGTCGAATGTTCCGATTGTGGCCATCCGAAGGTGTGTGTGGTCATATGGTGCTGTGATGAGCATTTGGGTGGTAGATTCTGAAAAATGCAGTGCGGGTGTGTCATGACCAAAGTAATGACACACCCGCGCCGTGTTAGTTATGGATGAGGCTTATTCGCCGGCCTGATATTTGGCGCGGGCTATGTATTTGTCAATGTCAAGACGATAAGCATTGCCATAGTTGGGGTATTTGGCTTTGATGGCTTCAAGAACCTTGAGCTCTGCCTTGTAATCTTTCTGCTCGCGGAGCACGGTCGCTTTCTTGAGCATGAAGAGGGGTGTGTAGAGCTGGTTGTCGTCGCTCTGCGAGATTGCTTTGTCGTAAGACTTGAGAGCTTCGGGATATTTCTGGAGGTTGACGTAGCAGTCGCCTTCGAGCGAGTATGCGGCAGCGCCTACGATGGCTTCCTTGGCATCATAGTTTTTCAGCTGGTCAAGAGCCTGCTGGTATTCGCCCTTCTGGAAGAGGAGTGTAGCGGCCATGAGGGTGGCGCGGTTGCCGGCGTCGTAGCCGTATTCGTTGGCAACCTGCTGGTACTGTGCCAGAGCGAGCGAGTCGTTGCCCTGCGCGAGTGTAAAGTCGGCCTGTCCGACAGCTTCGTCGGCGCTCTTTATACCGGGGTTGCGTACTGCAAAGATATATACAAGTACAATTACGGCAATAGCCGAGAGGGCAATCATGCCCCACATGATGTACTTCTGACTCAATGTTACTTTATCTTTCAGCTCCTGATTGTCGCGGTTTACTTCGTCAAGGGCTGTGGGTTGGGGGATGTTTTGGTCTTTTTCAGCCATTTTATTGTAAATTTTTATTGTTTCCTTGATTTGGAGATTAATGTTTCTTATGTTGCGTTTTGTCGCAAATCCCGTTCGTATAATTGGGAAAACATGGACTTTAAGGCCGATTATTAGCCTCTACGCCACATTATCGCGCAAAGATAACTTAAAATCCCTTTTCCCGCAAATACTTCATTCAAAAAACTCCGAGGGTTGAGGAATGTGGTTGTCATTATGCTGGGCGCGGAGTCGGAGTGGGTCGGAACGGAAATTCAATCCATGTGGCACGTTTCCACATATATTCGAGAGGCCCGTGTGAGTGGCTGCGTGCCCATGCCACGCATATTGCGTATTGCAGGGCGAATATGGCTATGCCGACAAGCAGGCTTCCGGTGATTCCTACGCGCAGATATAGCCCCCAGTGGTAGAAGAGCGCCGAGCCGATGATGCCTTGTGTCACATAGTTGGTCATGCTCATTCTTCCATACGGTATCAGCCGGGCGAGTATGCTGCTGAGTCTTGTCGTGCAATAGTATGCCTGTAGGATACCGCTCACGAGTATTACCATGAAGCTGAGATTGGCGAGCGAAGAGAGAAGTATCCCCATCGGTTTCAGTATATCGGGACGCGTTATGTATTCGGGAACCATGGCATTGAGTCCGCGCAATGGGAAGAAGCATATAAGCGCTACGGCAAGAGCCCGGCGCCATAACGGCAGGGACTCGCGGCCAAACCATCCGCGTCGGCCTATGAGCATGCCGGCCATGAAAAGTCCGGCAGTCTGGAATATTCGTCCGTGGTCCCATGCCCATGCGAGCGACGCCAGCTGGCCCTCCCACAGGTTGACCTTTACAGTCTCGAGGAATCCGGCACTGCTTTGTGCGGCGAATGTCGCGCCCCAGAAGGCCGATGTGTTTATCGCCGTTATTGTATACTCCGGGTCGGATATGGCGCGCATTATCTGCCACAGGCACACCGGCTGAAGCATGCATATGGCCGACAGGGTAATAATCCATCGGTCGGACAGACGGCAGGTGGCTACGAGCACGAAGCCTACAAGTGCATACATCACCAGCACTTCGGCGGTAAAGAATACGGCATTGAGCTGACCAATCAGCAGCAGAAGAACCAGTCGCCAGCAGAATCTCAGCCGGAAGTCGGAGCCGCGCATACGCTGGTTGTCGTGCTGGATAAAAAAGCTGAATCCGAACAGCAGGGCGAATATGGCATATGCTTTTCCTCCGAAAGTAAAAAACAGGCCGTCCCATATTGAGCGGTCGGCGAATGTGAGCCATGCGCTCTGGCCCTCGGTGTCTGGAAACGAGTAGAAATTGAAATGCTCGATAGAGTGGAGCAGGATGATTGCAAGCACGGCGAATCCTCGGAGCACATCGGCTACGTCGACTCGTGCGTGACGTTTTGTTACGGTTGTGTTTACGGTATTGATTTCCATGACCTCAAAGTTATCACTTTTTCATATCACAACCAAATCATGGCGGTATGTCAGGAGGTGTATCCATGTCGGAGATAGCCGATTGCGGTGCGGCATGAGCATGCTCGTGGAAAAAGCGTAACTTTGCACTATGAAAACAGTTGTTTTAGGATTATGTCTGACGGGATGATCGAACGGCCCTTAAACCGACAGATACAGCCTGTCATTCCGACATTTTCTGTAACTTTGCAAAGTTTTATAGCATAAGATAAAGAGGCTCAAATGAATCAGGTTAAGAATTTTTGGAAAAACTATAAAGATTATTACGGCTCGATAATACGCCTGGGTATACCAATACTGATAGGGCAGCTTGGCATGATTGTCGTGGCGTTTGCCGACAATATAATGGTAGGACGCTATTCGACCGAGGCCCTTGCATCTGCATCGTTTGTCAACAATGTATTTAATGTGGCTAACTTTGCCTGCATGGGGTTCACATATGGCCTTACTCCGCTTATCGGCGCACTGTTCACCCAGAAACGTTTCGACACTATCGGTGCGATGATACGCACCGGTGTATGGCTCAATATCGCGTTCACTCTGCTTGTGACGGCCGTGATGACTCTTGTATGGCTTAACCTCGACCGCATGGGCCAGCCCGAGGAACTTCTGCCGCTGATACGTCCGTACTATCTGATAGTACTGGCCGGTCTGCTCCCTATATCGTTATTCAATGTGTTCGCCCAATGGCTCTTCGCCATCAACCGTACGCGTCTGCCGATGTGGATTGTCTTGGGCGCAAATGCTGTGAATATCATTGGCAACTATGTGTTTATCTACGGCAACTGGGGTATGCCCGAACTCGGACTTATGGGAGCGGGAGTAAGCACCCTTACGGCGCGCATAATATGTCCGCTTACCGTAATCGCCATATTCTGTTTCAGAAAAGAGTTCAGCGAATATTTCCGAGGATTCCGCCATGGGAGAATGACACGCCGCATGGCTCTTCAGGTCAACCGTACGTCGTGGCCGGTATCCATGCAGATGACATTCGAATCGGGCTCATTTACATTTGCAGCGGTGATGGCCGGATGGCTGGGTGCGATATCGCTTGCGGCATTTCAGATTATTGTCATAACCGGTACTCTCGGTTTCTGCATCTACTATAGCATGGGTAACGCCGTTTCGGTGCTGGTGGCCAATGCCTCCGGACTGAGCGACAGGCGCGAGATGCGCAGGGTTGCGTTTGCCGGCTACCATATAATACTTACGCTTGCCACCATATCCTCGCTTATATTCATATTTTTCGAGCGCGATATGATACATGCCTTTACCGAGGATATAAGGGTGATAGAGGCTACGGTGGCCTTGATAGTGCCTTTGGTCATGTATCAGCTGGGCGACGCCACTCAGATTAATTTCGCCAACGCTCTGCGCGGCACATCTCATGTGATGCCCATGATATGGATTGCTTTCGTAAGCTATGTTGTCGTAGGCGTTCCTGTAACCTATCTTATGGGATTTCCGCTTGGACTCGGCACTTATGGCATTATCATGAGTTTCTCTGTAAGCCTGTTTCTTGCGGCGGCGCTGTTTCTTTATTTCTTCCTGCGCTCTACCCGCAAGGAATTAGAGCATGTTTAAGAGCTTGTTTAATAATAAATGCTCTTATTCCGGCCCTCCGGTGTACAGGGCCTGGACTTTGCCGAGTGGCAGTTTGCCCTCGACTTTCAGAGGTATGCGCTGGGCATCGGTAGATATCCAGGTGTACATGGTCTCTCCGGTGGGCTTCCCTTTGTGGGTGAAAGAGAATGTAAGGTAATATGCGTCCCATTGGCGTCCCTTGATTTTCACCCTCTGTGTGCCTCGGTAGGTCACTGTTATCTGTTCCACATTCTTTCCGGAGAAAAGGCTGGCATGAATCTGAGAGCCTACGCTCATCGCGGGATAGTCGAACTGTCGCAGGTAATAGAATATTGACAGCATGTCGAATGTCGGGCCCGTAGCGTACAGTGTAGTATCAAAACGCATCACCGGGCCATCGTTTTTCTGTCGCACGCGTGTCGCATGTCCTGTCACCTCGTTGCCTACGCGGGAATATCTGACTACATCGCGATTGTATGTGCCCCCTTCGTGTGTTATCTTACGGTATACCTGAGGGAGGCATCCTGATTTCTGAATCCTCACCTGAAGGGTATCGCGCACACGAAACACCTTGTCGGCCCACGGAAGTGTCGAAGCTGCGAGCTGCGCGCGATAGTCGGAGCCGTCGCTGCGCAGTGACAGGGTGGCCGAGGCGGCATCTTTGTTGATCAGTCCCCATTTGTACAGCACGATGTAGTTGAGGTCTTCGTCGGGAAGGTCGAAAGCGTTTGCCGGCGATGTGACAGCAACAGCCAGTAATAGAGCGAACAACAAGTGTTTAATGCGTGTCATGAGGTCTGAATGTGTTTTGTATGCACCGGCAGAAGCCGGCGCATACATTGATGAGTAAGAATCGAGTTATTTGCCTACCCGCACTTTCACTACATACTTGCGGTGGCGTCCCTCGCCGATATTCGGGGCGTGGGCATCCTCGGGATATAATATCATGAACTGTCCCGGTAGCATCGGCACAAGACATTGCGGTTTGTCGGCGACAAGGAGGCAGTCATTTTCGCTGTCATATTCTTGTACGGTTTCATGACAGGCCGACAGTGGCGACCAACCCATAAGTTCGGGTGTGTCGATTGATACCTGGATATCAATCCAGTCGCGATGGGCTTCCATCAGGGCCTTTTCGGCCGGTTTCAGGTCTACTTCCTGGCAGTTGACCACAATGTCGCCGTCGGCAAGAACTATTTTCTTTCCGGCTTCAAAGCCGGGCATTCCGATATTGGCCTTTACCCATGCAAGAGCGTCGGCGATAGCCGGCGACAGGGTGTCGTAGCGGAATGTATCGGTAAGATTTCCTATTACCATTGTCAGAGGGTATTATTTGATTAAAACAATTCAGTCATATATAGGGTTGACTCGAGGATAGTGCTATGGTTTAAAATCGGTGTGTTGATATGTTGCCGATGTCGTTTCATAGAAGAGGCAACGCATGGCGTGCGGCCTGTTCGATACGGTTGTTGCGCCAGCACTTGCGGCATACCGCTATGTATCGGTCGTCACCTCCGATTTCGAGTTGTTGGCCTTCTGTCACGAAGTCGCCGTTGGAGTCTATGCGCGCGTTTACTATTGTCTTGCGTCCGCAGGAGCATGTGCTCTTTATCTCGTCGATAGAGTCGGCGATTTCAAACAGGCGTCGCGAGCCTTCGAATAGGTGGGTGCGGAAGTCCGTGCGGAGTCCGTAGCATATCACGTTGCTTCCATAATCGTCGACTACGCGCGCGAGCTGGTCGACCTGATCGGCCGACAGGAACTGTGCTTCATCGATAAGTATCCAGTCGATTACAGCTCCGGCCTGTCCGAACAGGTCGCGAATCATCACATACAAGTCGGTATCGGCATATATCCAGCTGCATTTACGCTCTATGCCGATACGTGAGCGTATCACATTGTCTTTCTCGCGGGTGTCGACTACGGGCTTCATGCATACGTAGGTCATCTTTCGCTCTTCGAAGTTGTATGCCTGAGTAAGGAGCAGGGCTGTTTTGGCCGAGCCCATCGTGCCGTATCGGAAATATAGTTTGCCTTTGCGGTCCATGGTTATCTTTGATGCATGTGTGTTTCAGCACAGAGCGCCGCCATACATGCGTTTCAGGGTTAGGATTGTGCCCTCAAAGATAGTGAATCCGCAGCAAAGAGTGGGTATCCGCGTTATGATTTTTCCGCAATATTATCGCGATACATATATGTGATATTCCCCGGGACTGAGTGTTGTCGGGAATTCATCTGTTCTGCCTGTGAAGAAGTTGACCGCAGTGATGTCTTTAGCCGGCGCCTCGCCGGTATACTTCACTTCGGCATCTGACTTCCCGAGGTTGGCGAATACGTATATTGTGGCTCCTCCGTCATCCTTGCGGCTGAAAACATATATGTCGTCGCTCGCGGTAGGATAGCGCTTCATATCGGCTCCGGATGACCCGGCTCTGAGGGCGGGATGTGTATGTTTCAGATGATTGAGTTTCTGGTAGAATTCGAAGTAGTCGTTGCGAGGCGTCCATGTCGGCGGCATATCCTTTTCGAAGAACTCCAGCGCGCGGTTGAGCCCGGTTTCCTGTCCGGTGTATATTAGCGGCATCCCCGGGAGTGTATAAGTAAGCACGGCCATCGCACGTGTGAGATTGCCGAGGCGCTCGAATTCTGTGCCTTCCCACGAGTTGAGGTCGTGGTTGGTAATCATATTCATCATGTATGTGCCTGCCGGGTACTCTATCGACTGCTTTGCCAGCAGTGTGTCGATATCGATGGCGTGTTTCTCCGGGTAGATTACCGAGCTGCTGTCGGGACGCCTGTAGGTGTTCTGTCCTGAGGTTGCCGCTATGGCGTTGAAAAGATCTTTCATCGGCCAGTTGTAGCCCATGTCGAAGGCATTCTTTTGCAGTTCGGGTTTGCTTGCCTCTGCGAGCATGAATATATCGGGCTTCACGGTCTCGAGTTGCTTGCGGGTATCGTCCCAAAAGTCGGTCGGAACCTCTCCGGCTACGTCACATCTGAATCCGTCGATATCGGCCTCGCGCAGCCAGAATGCCATCGCATCGGACATAGCCTTGCGCATCTCACTGTTAGTGTAGTCGAGCTTGTATACGTCGGTCCAGTCGTAAGGCGATACTAATTCTCCGTCTTCATCGTGCACATACCAGTCGGGATGTTCCGCAACCCATCTGTTGTCGCATCCGGTATGGTTGGGCACCCAGTCGATTATCACTTTGAATCCCATTTCATGGGCTTTGCTTACCATTGCCTTGAAATCGTCCATTGTACCGAATTCCGGATTGAAAGTCTTATAGTCGGCCACTGCATAGTAGCTGCCGAGCGTGCCCTTGCGCTCTTTTTCGGATATGGGGTGTACGGGCATGAACCATAATATGTCGGCACCGAGTTCTTTAAGCCGGGGGAGATGCCGGGCAAAAGCCCCGACAGTGCCTTCCGGGGTGTATTGGCGCAGGTTTACCTCGTAGATTACTGCATTTTCCGACCATTCGGGGTGGACTACTGTTGTGGCCGTGCTGTCGGCGATATGAGCCTTTGAGTTCTTACTGCCGCGGGAGGTGCATGCGGCTGCCAGACATGCCGCCGCTCCGGCGACAATGGTAAACAATATAAGTTTTCTCATGACCATATATAGCTTGATGAATGGACTTGGATGGAGGCCGGTGAGATACCGTAATACACATCATCGGCCTTGTTTCGCAAAAATAGATTATTATTGTCTAAATGCCAAATTTTTCGCAACGAATGATGATTGCGCGAATGAAACTATTGTGTACCTTTGTATGAGCCTGTTAGACATGCTCGGATATCACAATAACAATATCAATAACCGATGAGAAACGAAATACTTATTGTAGCAGTACTTGGCATTGCCGCTGCCGGATGCTCTAAATCAGTGCCGGTCGTGCAGTCGCCCGACGGGCGTATTGCGGTCACTCTTGACAGAAACGATTCCTCGCTCAGCTATCGGGTCGATGTCGACGGCCATCCGCTGATTCTTCCATCCGGTTTGGGATTTGTTGCCGACGGCCTTGTCTCTGCCCCTGACGCCCGTATGTCGCTTGCTTTCGCCGAAGCCGACACTGTGTGGCATCAGCCATGGGGCGAGAACAAAGAGATACGAGACCATTACAACGAGATGGCGATGACACTTGCCGACTCTGCGCTTACCATGACCTTTCGCGTGCGTGCGTTTGATGACGGTGTTGCTTTCCGCTATGAGTGGGATGCCTCGGGACGCGACTCAATAACGGTTATGGACGAACTCACCGAGTTTGCATTTGCCGAGGAGGCCACCACATGGTCGATACCTGCCGATTTTGATTCATATGAAAAAAATTACCGAGTACTGCCGGTCGACAGCGTTCCCGACGCCAACACTCCGTTTACCTTTATGACTAACTCCTCGGGGATATTCGGCTCTATACATGAAGCCGCGCTTTATGACTTCCCCGAGATGACTCTCCGCCGCGACACTGCGTCGGCTCGCACGTTGCGTGCGTCGCTTGCACCTATGCCCGACGGAGTGAAGGCTGTCACCCCGTCACGGTTTACGACCCCGTGGCGTACGATACAGATTGGCCGCAAGGCTACCGACCTAATCAATTCGTCCATGATACTTAACCTCAACGAGCCGTGCAAGATTGACGACGTGTCATGGATAAAACCGCAGAAATATATCGGAGTGTGGTGGGGTATGCATCTCGGCACACAGACCTGGACCATGGGACCGCGCCACGGTGCCACTACGGCCAATGCCATACGCCACATTGACTTTGCCAAGGCCAACGATATACAGGGTGTACTCTTCGAAGGTTGGAATGAAGGTTGGGAGAACTGGGGCGGCAACCAGCATTTCGACTATATAAAAGCCTATGCCGACTTCGACATCGACTCCATAGCACGCTATGCAGCAGCCAATGGCATAGAACTTTGGGCCCACAACGAGACCGGCGGCAATATTCCGGAATATGAGGCTGTACTCGACAGCGCTTTCGCCTACTATCAGTCGCTCGGTATACACACCGTGAAGACCGGCTATGCCGGCGGATTCAAGGGTGGATATTACCATCACTCCCAGTATGGTGTGCGCCACTATCAGAAAGTGGTGGAGACTGCCGCGCGGTATCATCTGATGATAGATGCCCACGAGCCTATAAAGGAGACCGGCATACGCCGCACATGGCCCAATATGATGACCCGTGAGGGTGCCCGCGGTATGGAATGGAACGCTTGGTCGGAGGGGAACAGTGCCGACTACCTGTGCATACTTCCTTTTGTGCGTCTGCTTTCCGGTCCGATGGACTATACTCCCGGAATATTTGACATAAACTATAACCGCGCCAAGGCCGACAAGGGGCGTCTGGAGTGGAACGGCCCCAATGCCGACTGCTGTATAAAGACTACAATTGCGCGTCAGATAGCCAACTGGGTGATTATATACTCGCCGCTGCAGATGGCATCCGACCTTATCGAGAATTACGACGGTCAGCCCGGCTTCAAGTTCTTCCGCGACTTCAATGCCGATTGCGACTGGTCGGAAGCTCTGATGGGCGAAATAGGCCGGTATATAGTGGTGGCGCGCCGTGCCGGCGAAAGCTACTTCATTGGTGCCGGTACCGACAGCGAGGCCCGTACACTTGAGCTTCCCCTCACTTTCCTCCCCGAGGGCAAGACATATACAGCCGACATATATGCCGACGACATCAAGTCGGGCGACCCGTCACGACTGGCTATCTCGTCGCGCACGTTGACATCAGCCGACACGCTGACCATACAGATGGCTCCGACGGGCGGACAAGCCGTGACCCTTGTCCCTGTAAGAAATTAGAACTTAGTCTGAATTATATAGAGCAGCCCTGCCGGGTATACGTATCGTATGCCGCGGCAGGGCTGCTTCATTATAAATCGCTGAAAAGAGTCTTGTTGTTATAGCGCGATTTATGACAATTATTAAGGAAAAATTATGACTCCTCCGTCGCCACAAATCCGTCATCACGACGGACTTGTGGCGGCATGTAGGAGTTGCAGACAATAAAGAAAAATATCTTCACATATGGCTCTCTGTATTATGCTGAACTATTGCATGCTGCCGGAATATCTCAGTCACAATGCTGTTGAGCCGATCTACTTTAGTCCATTGTGTTTCGGGGGAGGGTAGAAGCGATGCTGGATTGTTCATGCCGCATCGGAAAGAGATGCCGGGATAGGTAGAGCCCCGGTATAGCGATGCCTCGTTGAGATTGGTTTCTATGAATTGCGACGGATTATCCGGTGTATCGAACGGCGATACAATGCCCAGCATCACTTTTTTACCATCCGGCATATACCGGAGTATGGAATAGTCGTTATCCGAGTCTACATTGAGGTCGAGATAAAACATATCCGCGTTGCTTTCGGCAAAAAGACGCGGTGCGATAAAGCTGTAGTCGACCCGGCGGTAGCGCGGTGAGTCGTAGCTGCCACGGCATACATAGTGTGCAATGGTCATGTCGGAGGGGAGTCCGTCTATGGAGTCATTGTTGATGTCAATCAGTAGTGAGATATGTCTTTCGATATCGGTTCCACCCTGTAGCAGATATTTTATGCCTCCGGCATACATCATCGGCTCCCAAGAGCAGTCATCAAACTGCACGAACCGGCATCCTTCAGAATATAGGCCCAAGAGTGTTTTTCTATAGGCGCGTGCTATATCCCGACATAGCTCCTCCTGATTGCTGTAGATTGATTTCCAGATATTGTCATCCAGAATTTTTGCCAGGAAATGCGACGGCGCAGGCATTGTCTGCTTGATTGTATAGCCTTTTGGGGTGATATCCCTCAGCGCCTTGAATTCCACGATTGCCGGATGTATGTCTGTTGCTTCGATTCTTCCCGTAAGGCGTAGCAGAGTGGTCATGGCCGGATATTCCTGATATATGTGTCCCGACCCGATTACAGTCTCTTCCATACCGGTGAGACCTTTGAAGAAGGAATTATCCCATTCTTTACGGTGTATGTGGCCGTCGGTGAGTATCTTCAGTCCGGAGGCTATCTGAGCCTTTACGATTCTGTCGGGCGAAGTGCCCTGAGGTGCTGCAAAACTGCCGATGGTATCAAACATCAAGGCAGCAAAAAAATCACTTAGCATTTGTCAATACTTTTACACGTTGAGATTGAATGTGACGTGAAAAAGAACTGAAGTGAAGCCGTAAACAGAGGATTGTCGGAGATAAAATATGCGACAGCCTCATCGCCGTCCCCGCATTGGAGGGGGCGGACAACATAAAAGGCGGAGTCGCGTTTCAGACTCTCTGACAATGCCTGATGATTATGGCCGGTTGCTGTGTTCACTTCAAAATCTAATCCGCGAGATTGTTGAAATAGTTTTGGCATGGCAGGTCTCCTGGCTTGTCCCCGTTGTGGTCGGCCTTCTCAACACCTTGATTTATAGTAGCGGTGTCAATGGCTTTGTGTGCCGCAACGTTGCATAGGACTTACAGTAGCGGGTCTGCTCCGGATTTTCACCGGCTTCCCTTTTAATCGGCCATAATGATACATCATGGTCCGAACCAATGCGGATGCAAAGGTACGGAATTTTTCAAAATTGCCGGCGATATGCAGGAAAAGTTTCTTGGATGTTTCTTGGAGGGAGAAAAAGTTGGAGGATTCGAATGTAGATGTTATCTTTGTGTTTTACAACCCTAAGATTTCCGCTGATATGGAACTTGCAAAGAAAGCATTCAGGATATTCGCCGACGCTACAGAGGCATATCATCAGACAGATAATGTAGACACACCATGCCCCAATCCTTATGGCGAGGGTACATTTGAACACGTGCTGTTTGCGAAAAATTGGGTCGATGTCGTACAATGGCATCTTGAAGATCTTATACGTGACCCGGCTATTGATCCGGCAGAAGCACTGGTGTTGAAGCGCCGTATCGACGCCTCCAATCAGGTGCGTACCGATATGGTCGAGCAGATTGACACATATTTCCGCGACAAATATGCCAGCGTGGCAGCTCTTCCCGATGCCACCATCAACACAGAGACTCCGGCATGGGCCCTCGACCGTCTGTCGATTCTGGCCGTAAAAATCTATCATATGAATGCCGAGACCGAACGCACCGACGCCGACGAGGCCCATGTGGCCCGTTGCCGCGGCAAGCTCGATATACTCCTGGAGCAGGAAAAAGACCTTACGGCGGCCATCGATATGCTGCTTGCAGACATCGAAGCCGGACGCAAATACATGAAGGTGTACCGGCAGATGAAGATGTACAACGACCCGGCCACCAACCCTGTGCTTTATGCCAAAAAATAAAAAGGAACTTCCCCGCAATGTGCTGGTGATGCGCTTCTCCGCTCTCGGAGATGTAGCCATGACCATTCCGGTGGTCTACTCCGTGTGTCGCAGCAATCCTGCTACCCGGTTCATATTTCTGACCAAGAAGTCGCAGGCGTCGCTCTTTATCAATCCGCCTGCCAATCTGGTTGTGCTCGGCATTGATTTCAAAGCCGAATATCCTCATGCCTACGCTCTGTGGCGTCTGTTCGCAAAGCTGAAGAAGGAGTATGATATAGATGCGGTGGCCGATCTCCACGGGGTGCTTCGCAGCTATATGATATCCATGTCGGGGCTGTTGCGCGGAGTCACTGTGCACACGATAAGGAAGGGGCGTATGCATAAGCGCGCTCTGACACGTCCGCGCAACAAGGTGATGCTCCCGCTCATCTCCTCGCGTGCCCGTTACCGCGAGGTATTCTATCGCTTCGGGTTTTCGATGGAAGAGCCCTTTGTAAGTATCTACGACGGTGCGGCCGATACGGCACTCTTCGCCTCGATTACTCCCCCGAAAACTCCGGACGAGAAATGGGTAGGCATCGCGCCTTTTGCCAAACACAAAGGGAAGATATATCCGCCCGAGCTGATGGAGAATGTGGTCGAGGAACTGTCGGCCACTCCCGGAGTGAAGATATTCCTATTCGGCGGCGGCGATTATGAACGCGAGATTCTCGGGCGCTGGGCGCAGACATATCCCGGGGTAGTGTCTCTTGCCGACAAAAAGCATGGATTTACGGTTGAGATGGCGTTGCTGAGCTATCTTGACACGATTGTCTCCATGGACTCAGCCAACATGCATCTCGCCTCGCTGGTAGGGGTAAGAGTTGTCAGCATATGGGGAGCCACTCACTCATACTGCGGATTCAAGGGATACCGACAGCATGAGAGCGACATCATACAGTTGCCTATGACGTGTCGTCCCTGCTCAGTGTTTGGCAACAAGCCGTGTATGCGTGGCGACTATCACTGTCTGCGCGGCATATCACCTCAGATAATAATCAAAAAAGTAAAGTCAATCATCGAATAACAACCGGATGGACAACGACTTCGACATACGTGACTCATCGCTCTCGTCCGACCGTACGGAAAATGATATCGAACGTGCGCTGCGCCCCTCGGGGTTCAGCGCTTTCAGTGGTCAGGAGAAAATCGTGGAGAATCTCCGCGTGTTTGTCGCCGCCGCCAAGATGCGTGGCGAATCGCTTGACCATGTGCTCCTGCACGGCCCTCCGGGCCTTGGCAAGACAACACTGTCTCAGATTATCGCCAACGAGCTTGGTGTCGGATTCAAGATAACTTCGGGCCCGGTGCTCGACAAACCGGGCGATCTTGCCGGTCTGCTTACCTCGCTTGAGGAAAACGATGTGCTCTTTATCGACGAGATACACCGTCTGAGCCCCGTGGTCGAGGAGTATCTGTACTCGGCTATGGAGGATTACCGTATTGATATAATGATTGACAAAGGGCCGGGGGCGCGCACGGTGCAGCTCACTCTTGCGCCGTTTACACTTATCGGTGCCACTACCCGCAGTGGTCTGCTCACATCGCCGCTGCGTGCGCGCTTCGGCATAAACTGCCATCTGGAGTACTACGACCACGAAGTACTTGAGCGTATAGTGTTGCGCTCGGCCGGACTTCTCGGAGTCAAGTGTACGGCCGAGGCAGCCCATGAGATAGCGCTGCGCAGCCGCGGCACACCACGTGTGGCCAACCGTCTGTTGCGCCGTGTGCGCGATTTCGCGCAGGTAAAAGGGCGCGGTATCATTGACCCTGAAATAGCCCGTTATGCTCTGGAGGCATTAAATATCGACCGATACGGTCTCGACGAGATTGACAACAAGATACTTACGACTATCATACACAAGTTTCGCGGCGGCCCTGTCGGCCTCACCACTATTGCCACGGCGCTCGGCGAAGATGCCGGCACTGTCGAGGAGGTGTATGAGCCGTTCCTCATCAAAGAGGGTTTTATAAAGCGCACGCCGCGGGGCAGAGAGGTGACGATGCTTGCATACACGCATCTTGGCATCAGTCCGGACACCGATGCAATGTCGCTGTTCTCATAGCCGACGGTATGATTAAAAAGTTATAAAAGTATATGGCCGGAGTAAAATCACTGGCAAAGGACACCGCTATATATGGTGTCAGTTCTATCGTGGGGCGCTTTCTCAACTGGTGTCTCGTCCCGCTTTACACGCGTCTGTTTCCCGAGGACATGTATGGAGTGGTCACTTATGTCTACTCCATTGTGGCGCTCACGCTGATTATCCTTACCTATGGCATGGAGACAGGGTTCTTCCGTTTTGCCAACCATGAGCGTTACAGTAATCCCGATGAGGTGTACTCTACCTCGCTCACTTCGCTGGGATTTACGTCGACACTGTTTTTTGCCCTCGTGTTGTTGTTTCTGGAGCCTGTAAGCCGGGCCATGGAGTGTGGCGGACATGAGAGTTATGTATGGATGATGGCTCTCGCCGTGGCTATTGACGCTTATTCGTGCATACCGTTCGCATATTTGCGCTATAAAAAGCGTCCGGTGCGTTTCGCCATGCTCAAACTGGTTAATATAGGGCTCAACATAGTGCTTAATATCTTCTTCCTGCTGATCTGTCCGTGGCTTATGCGTGTAGCTCCCGGTTGGGTCGAGTGGTTTTATGTGGCCGATTTCGGCATAGGCTATATATTCCTAAGCAATCTTATTGCGTCGGCGGTGACGCTGCTGATGCTTCTCCCTGATATAGTGCGTATACCGCTGAAGTTCAACGGACGTCTGCTGCGCGAGATGCTTGCATACTCGTTCCCGCTGCTTGTGCTCGGCATTGCGGGCATCATGAACCAGACTCTCGACAAGATATTGTATCCGGTGCTTGCCACTTCCGATGCGATGGCCGGGCTGGGCATATATGGTGCAAACTACAAGATAGCCATAGTGATGGTGATGTTCATCCAGGCGTTCCGCTTCGCCTACGAGCCGTTTATCTTCTCGCAGAGCCGTGAACGTGGCGACAACAAGCTGCAGGCCTACCGCGACGCCATGAAGTATTTCGTAATTTTTGCCCTGTTTATATTTCTCGGGGTGATGTACTATCTCGACATCCTGCGCTACTTTGTGCGTCCCGACTATTGGGCCGGACTTAAGGTTGTGCCGGTGATAATGGCTGCTGAATTCTTCTTCGGTATATTCTTCAATCTGTCGCTATGGTACAAACTAACCGACAAGACCGTATGGGGCACATGGTTCTCCCTGCTCGGGCTTGCCGTTACCGTGGTGCTTAACGTGCTGCTTGTGCCGCGTTACGGCTATATGGGCTGTGCATGGGCCGCCTTCTGCTGCTACGGTGTGATGATGTTGGCCAGCTATTTTGTAGGCAACGCAAAATATCCGATAGGCTACAATGTGGGGCGCCTTATATTTTATGTAGGGCTTGCCGGTGTGCTTTATCCGCTCGGATGCTGCATAGAGCTCGGAGCCCATTGGGCCGACTTTATCTACCGAGGCGCTCTTCTTGCAGTGTATGTGTTTGTGGTGATGCGTCGAGAGCATCTTTCTCCTGCGATGATAATACCACGAAAGGCTCATAGATAATGTTGTGGATATGAAACAGATAGATTTAAAGGCTTTCTCCGGGGCCATAAAGGACTATTTTGACCTTACCTCTTTTCTGCTTCCGCAGGCTGAGGCTGAGGAGACGATAAGAGAGGGTGTCTCTTTTCGCGGCACCAATCTGCTGGTGCTCATCATGGCTATCTTCATAGCCTCGCTCGGACTCAATGTCAATTCTACGGCGGTGATTATAGGCGCGATGCTTATCTCTCCGCTTATGGGGCCTATTATCGGCCTGGGACTGGCTGTCGGTATCCAGGATTTCGACCTGATGAAGCGCTCGTTCCGCAATCTGTTTATGGCCACAGCGTTTTCGATAGCCACTTCTGCTCTTTATTTTCTGATATCTCCGGTCAATGAGGGGCACAGCGAGCTGCTGGCGCGCACATCGCCTACCATCTACGATGTGCTTATCGGATTTTTTGGCGGCGCAGCGGGTATTATAGCTATCGGGAGCAAGACCAAGGGCAATGTGATACCCGGAGTGGCAATCGCTACGGCGCTTATGCCACCGCTATGTACAGTCGGCTATGGTCTGGCCACATGGCAGATGAACTATTTTCTCGGCGCACTCTATCTGTTTTTTATCAACTCGGTGTTTATCGCTTGTGCAACTACACTCGGCGTTAAGGCGATGAAATACAAGGTGACCGATTTCTCCAACCCTGTCCGCGCCAAGCGTGTGCGCCGCACGGTATACACCGTGGCTCTGCTTACGATGGTTCCGGCCGGATTTATGACCTATCGCATGTACCGCGCCAATGCGTTCCAGACTGCCTGCGGGAGATTTGTCGAGCAGGAGTTTGACTTTCCCGCCACACAGGTACTGTCGTACAAGGCCAAGGAAGATAGCCGTGGTGAGCGCACACTTACGGTGACGCTTATGGGGCGTCTGCTCCCGGAGGACTCTCTGACCATGGCTCTTACCCCGCAGCTCGCCCGCTTCGGCATAGCAGGTACTCAGTTGCGTATCATCCAGGGCGACAACAGTGTGCAGGTCAATCCCGGAGAGATTACGTCGACCATGGTGCGCGATATATATCAGGTGACGCAGAACACCATTAACGCCCAGCGTCAGGAGATTGACTCTCTGCGGGCCGTGACCGATGTGATAGCCCGCAACGATACCATCGGCGCCACTATCTCACCGGAAATCAAGGTGCTGTTTCCACAGGTGAGGGATATTGCCGTCACTCGCGGCATTGTCAGCAATGTCGACACGAGGATTCTCGACACCGTCAATGTAGCTCTTGTACAGTATCGTTCGCCAATTTCCCGCGCTCAGGAAGAGAAACTTAAGGAATACCTTCAGGCACGCCTCGGCTACTCCAATATCGACATAGTGTCCTCGACCGCTTTGTCAAAAAAACACAAATAAGTAAGTCATAATATAATGAAAGTCCTGTATGATACCCAGGTGTTTGCCTGGCAGAGATTCGGGGGCATATCCCGCTATTTCGTAGAGCTGATGCGTCATATGCCCAAAGGAATCAGCCCGGTATTGCCGGCGCCTTTTTTCAGTGAGAACGCCTACCTGCCCGACCTTGGGATGAGACTGCCGGTCAAGCGTCTCGATATAGGCTCGTTCCGTCTGCGCAAGAAGCTATATGAGTGGGCCGACAACTCTATGGCGCGCCAGCAACTGAGGGGTGGTGCGTTTGATGTATTCCATCCCACTTACTACAACGATTACTTCATGAACGCTATAGGGCGAAAACCTTTTGTGCTTACTGTCCACGACTTCACGCATGAGCGTTATCCCGACCTGCTTCCCGATTCGCGCAAGGTGATAAAGCGCAAGAAGAGACTTGCCATGGCAGCCTCGCGCATAATCGCTATAAGCGAGAACACCCGGCGCGATATCATGGAGTATTACGGTATCGACGAGAGCAAAATCGACGTGATACACCACGGATACTCATCGCTTTCTTCGCGTGAGGCTGCTGTCGAAGGGATATCAGGCCCATATCTGCTTTTTGTTGGCGACCGCAAGGGGTATAAGAATTTCAGCGGGCTGGCCGAGGCGTTTGCATCGCTTGCCAAGGCCGACCGGGGGGTGCGGCTGGTGTGTGCCGGTTCTCCACTGTCTGACGCCGAGACAAAGCTGCTAAATGTGCTCGGTATACGCGACAGTGTGACTGCCGTGCAGGCTACGAATGCCCAGCTGCTGTGGCTGTACCGCCATGCCGCATGCTTTGTGTATCCTTCGCTTTACGAGGGGTTCGGGCTACCCGTGCTGGAGGCTTTCGGCGCGGGATGTCCGGTGGCAGTGAGTTCAACGAGCTGTTTTCCGGAGGTGGCCCGCGATGGTGCGGTATATTTTGATCCTTCCGACCCTGGGGACATAGCGTCGGCTGTGGCAGGAGTGCTCAATGACAGCGACGCCACACGCTCACTCACGCGCAGGGCATCGGCGGTGTTGCGTGGGTATTCATGGGAGCGTACTGCTCGAAAGACGGTCGAGACTTATAGAAAAAGCATGTAGATGCAATCAATTTTGCGGTAAAATGTGTGATTGATTATAATATTGAAAAACAAATTGCTAAATTTGTGCTATTGTCGTATTCGACAATAGCAATTTTCAATAAAACCAATTACACATTATGAGCTATTTCTACAATGTTGTGCGTATGTCGGCTGTGGGAGCCTTTATGGTGGCAGCTTTATCGGCGTATGCAGAGTCTGTACAGGTAGGCGAACTGTTCTACGATCTGAATGAGGCGGATGGCACTGCCTCTCTTGCACGTAGTGCCACCTATACCGGTATGACAAACGTCAATATCCCGGGCGAAATAACGGTCGATGGCAATGAGTACACAGTCACCTCTGTGGCGCAGCAGGCTTTTAGGGAGTGTAAGTCGCTTGAGAGTGTAACGATGGGCGAGGGTATTGCAACAATCGGTGCATGGGCTTTCTACAAATGTTCGGCACTCACCGAGGTGCAGTTTCCATCTACGCTTACCTATGTGATGGGTAGCGCGTTCTCGAATTGCACCGCTATACCGGCGCTTGTGCTACCCGACAACCTGAAGAAAGTGGATTCCTATGCTTTCGGCACTTGTAAAGCGCTTGCCGAAGTTACTCTCCCAAAGGAAATGGAGACACTCGGAGGGTATGCCTTCTATTCATGCGGCAAACTCTCCACTATACACTTCAATGCCGCCCTCGACTCGATTGGCGAGAACACTTTCTATGGCTGCGGCATGACTGCAGTAGAGCTTCCCGAATCCCTGAGGGCAATCGGTGCCGGAGCATTCAGCAATTGTACCAAACTTGCAGAGATATCGCTCCCGCAATCGCTTGTGAAAATCGGCGATCAGGCTTTCTTCCGCTGTAGCGCGCTGACAGGTATACAGCTTCCGGATGGAATCAGGACACTTGGCATGGCTGCTTTCTACGAATGTACCTCGCTCGCTGATGTGGCTCTTCCAGAGGGTATCACTACCATCGACTCCAACTGCTTCTATGGCTGCACTTCATTCAAGAGCATGTCGGTTCCGGCAAGTATTACGACTATAAGCAACGGTATGTTTTATGGCTGCACCGGACTTGAAAACGTAAATCTCCACAGCGGTATCACGGCAATCGGCTCGTCGGCATTCTATGGATGTTCGTCGTTGAAGACCGTAGAACTTCCTACAGGCATCACTGCGATAAGCAACAGCATGTTCAACCGCTGTTCGTCACTGTCGTCAATCAGTATACCCGAATCTGTGACGCTTATCGATGAGAATGCATTCCGCCAGTGTACATCCCTCACCGAGCTTTTCATCCCTAAGAATGTGGCCGCGATAGGCGATGTGATGGTGCTCGGCTGCACAGCTCTGCAGAATATCAAGGTTGATGAGTCCAATCCTTACTATACTGATATCGACGGTGTGGTAGTGAGCAAGGACAAGACCCACCTTGTAGCATATCCTGCCGGGCGTACCGATGTCTACGTAATGCCGGAGTCGATAACCGATATCAACGGATATGTATTCAACAGCAATCCCAACATATCGGGAATAGTATTCTCAAAGAATCTCAAGACAATCGGCATATCGGCTTTCTACGGATGTCCCGGCCTTACCGAACTTGATTTTCCCGAGAGCCTGGAGAGCATCGGGGGTATGGCATTTTTCACGGACTCCAATATCAAGTCGGTCAAGCTCCCCAACCGCGATATCACTATCGGCAACAATGCTCTGTCACTTACCGGTATCAGTAATCTGGTGTTTCCCGAGGGTATCACCACCATCGGTATAGAGGGTGAGAGCGGATTCTCGATTATGGGTATGTGTAGCTCGATGCAGTGGATGAGTCTCCCCTCGACACTCACCAAGATGAGTCCGCTCGGCTCGTCGTGCAACAATATGACGGTGTTCTACAGCTTCGCTGCAGAGCCTCCGGTACTTGTCGGAGCCAATGTGGTGACTCTGGCTTCGAATGTAAAAGTACCCAAAGGCTCGGCCGAGGCATATGCTTCGGCATGGAGCGGACTTTATCCCAATCTTACATATGATGATGTGCTTCCGGGCGTACCTTCGGTAAGTATCAACGGCAATGCCGCCACTGTTGCCTGGGAGGCATATGGCGATGATATCTATACCGGCACTCCGGTAAGATACGAACTGAGCCTTTCGAGTGGTGGCCGCGAAATACGTACCGATGTACTCGACGGTGATAATATCGGAGCCGGCAGTATGAGTCATACATTCGATGGACTTGGTGCTGGCAATGCATACTCTTATGAAATAAAAGGATATTCTGCTCTAGGACAGCTGACATTGCTCTATACCGGGGATATCAATCTTTCCTCATCGGGTATAGATGACGCTGTGGCTGCTGAGCGTGAGGCAGTATCCCGCGAGTATTATGATATGTCGGGCCGCAGAATTTCAACTCCATCGGCATCGTCCATTTGTATTGTAAAAACGGTGTATTCCGATGGCTCTGTGACTACAGAGAAGCATGTGATGAGGTAATGGCACATGTATTCAATAATATCTGTTAACGGCTGTCATCTCGGCTAACCACTGTATTCAGTGGGTTGTTATATATCAGTAGGTTCGGTCGACCGGACTTACTGATATTTTTTTGCAGAAAATACAGACAGTTATGAACGACAGAATTTCTTACGAGGAACGCAAGGAGATCCCCGACAGTGTATTCGGGCTACCTGAGCGGCGTGAATACCCTATGCCCGATGCCGCACATGTGCGCGCGGCCGAGGCATATTTCCGATATTGTCCTGAAGAGCTTAAGCCCAAGTTGGCACGTGCCATACTTGCGCGGGCCAAAGAGTATGGCGTGGATGTAGAGAGCCCGACTGTGCGCGAGTATGCCGCAGAGAGTGCCGGGGCATAGCAGAGAGTTGCCACAAGACGTATGCATATGACAAAGGGTGTATGTCCGGTAAGGTCCGGACATACACCCTTTATGAGTCGGTTAACCGTCGATGCCTCTTATTTGTATATTACAAACCAGCCGCGGTTGAGGTATTCGTTGTCGAGGTCGGCATTCTCGAAGATAGCCACTGTGCGGGTGGCGTCATCCTCAAGGATGGAGATTGTGCCGTTGTGGTCGTGCACGCCCCAGCCCAATGAAGGAGCGGAGTAGGCAAATGTCAGGTAGCCCTGCGACTGCTGTCCGGCTGTTGTGCCGGCGGCATATGTGATGACGAGGCCGCCGTATCCTCCGCGGAAGTACTCGTTGCCGTCCCACCACCATCCGAGGCGGTGCTGTCCGTCCTCGATATCCTGGCTGATGTAGAACCATGGATATTCGTCTTTATAATAAGGATAGTAGTAGGGGGTGTTGCCGTCGGATGGGTCCTTGACATCGGCCCATATCTCGCTTCTTGTATTGGCCTTGATGTCATTGATTTCATCGGCAGTGAATGCCTCGAACGAGGGTGTCACCGTTACCTTTATTGTGCCTTTGCGGTCGGAGCCGTCGGTGCAGGTGAGAGTCGCGGTATATTCCTCTTTGCCGGCCTTGGCGCTTACGGTGACTTTGCCTGTGGCATCGTTGTAGAACGCCGATACGCGGGGATTGTCGGAAGTGAATGAATAGTCATCATTTCCTTCGATGAGGTCGACCTCGACCTCGTTCTGCTTTCCGAGCATCAGAGTCTGAGTGATGTTTTCATTGGAGAAGCGTACGCTGCTGTAGTCGTATACCGATACAGGTATCTGCACATATGAACCGTCGGCAGTCGACACGAGAATCTGGGTTTTGCCGCGGTGCACGCCTTGCACATATATCTGTCCGTTCTCTTCAGTGACAATCGCTACCGACTCATCGAGCGAGGTAGCCTTGAGTCCGGAGTATGACCCTTCGACGGGGAGTGGCTGCTTTGATTCCGCGCCGCTCTTTACCGCGAATGCTTCGCCGGGAGCGAGGTTGATATCACCGGGCTTTCCGGGATATTCGATTACGGAGGATACACCGTCGATATCGTCATCGTCATCGCATGATGTGAAAATCATTGGAGCTGATACCGCCAGGGCGAGGCTCATCATATAATATTGGAGTTTCATATCTTGTGGGAAGATGTTTTTGGGTTATGGAAATAAATTACCAGTCCTTGCCGTAAGTGTTGCCGTCCCATACTATGCTTTCGCCATAGAATACTTCGGCTGCGTTGCCGAGAGCCTGGAAGCGGTCGTTGTTTGTAGCCGGGAAGGTGTTGCTCTCAAGGCTCATGGCGAATACGAGGTGGCATCCGTAGCCGGCGGCGTAGGTTGACTGTAGCGCGTTCTTCGACCAGAGGTAGGAGCCTCCCTGGGCAAATTCCATCGAGCAGTAGCCGAGCTGGCGATTGCTTATGCCTGCGTAGTTGTTGATGATGGGGTTGGAGGTGGGAGTATCGGGGTAGTTGGCGAATGCGAAGTCGACGTAGTCGCCGGGATTTACCAATTCGCCGGTCTCAAGGTCACGTACGGGATTCATATACGCGGCGCGTGCGAAGGCATAGGTTATGTTCAAGCGCTCGGGCTGTACTTTCTTGATTTCATAGAAAAGTCTTGAAAGGGCGTCGACCGAGGGAGCTACGAAGCCCGGGGGTACAGGGTTGGTCTCGTAGTCGGAGTATTCGTCGTCGAGCATTACACCGTCGAGATCGTAGGCATCGCAGCAGTTCTTGATCTGCTTGGCGAAATCCTTGGCGGTGGCGTCGCTGAGATTGGCCACACCCGATTTGTCGTGGTTGCCGAGTACCGCCAGTATAACCTTTATGCCGCGCTCCTTGAGCGGACGCAGATACTTGTCGGCGTTGTCGAGCACGTGCTGCACGTTCTCGTTGTGGAAGATGTACACACGTCCTGTCTCTGAGTCGAAGTTGATGTTGGAGGAGAAGAGGATTACGGCGTCATACAGAGGCTTGCCCGAACGGTCGAGTGTGAAAGCCATTGTGCAGAGGGGATTGGTGCCGTTGACCTCGATACAGTTGAACATCTTTACGCCTTCCACCATGTTGCCGTTGCCGTCATTGACATATTTTGTGGCGTCGGGAAGATTGGTGAGGTCTCTTACGAATATCAGGCGCGTCTCATCGGTCTTGCCGAGCTGTGCGCCGCCGGAGATTGTGACACGGAGAGGGAGAACGTAGGTATCGGTGTATGTAAGCGAGCCGTCGGAGGTGAGGGTATATTCGACCGATGCGGTGGTCGTTCCGGCTGCGATTGTGGCAGAACCGTTGCCTGCGAATGATACTACGCCCTGAGGCACTGCCTTATATTCTGTAGCATTGGCGGAGTTGTAGTCGGCGAGCACAGAGGGGTCGTAGGCGAAGGTCACATTGCAGTCGGCGGCTACAGCCTTGGGAGAGTGTACCCAGAGCTGTGTTGTGGTTGCGTCGCGGAATTCGATAGAGGAGAATTTGCGCTTTCCTTCAGCGTCGGTGACGTATACCACGCTTCCGTCAGGCACATTGAGCTTGTCTGTATCTACCTTGCCGAGATCGGCGTCGTCGGAGCATGCTGCGGCAGTGAGAGCCACGGCAGCGACAAGGCAGGATCTGAATAAGAAATTTTTCTTCATTTGGTATTGTAGGATTGAGTTGGGAGATGAGTGTTTGTATAAATGTCTCTAATGTCCGTTGATTCTTTCCCGATGATATGCCCTGATGCAGTACGCCGGTATTGCAGACGCCTGCACCGGGGATAATTGGAGGGAAAGAGGGATATTATTTTTCAGGGAGCGATACAGAAACCCATGTGGGTGCGGTATTGCATGTGAGGTCGTAGCCGTTGGCGTAATCGTGTATGAGCGATCCGGCGCCTTCGTTAAACTTCCAGTATGCTACCAGACCTTCGGAGTCTACGGGAACGAGGAATGCCTGGTCTTCATCGCTCAGCTCGGCGTCTGTAAGTATGCGGTTCCATACTCGGGCTTCACCAATGCAGCCCGTGAGCCAGCGCTCGTTGTCGTATGATTTTCCGATGTAGAAGTCGTCGGAAGCCCAATTGACAGAACCGGAGTAGCCTGATGTAAGAGTGGCTTTCTTGTTGCCGTTGATCCAGAGTGTTGCGGCGCCTGTCGATGAACTGAAGGTAAATGCGCATCGGAGCCACTTGCCTGTCTCAAACTGCCATGAGGGATCGGTGACGTTGCCGTTGGAGGTGGCCAGCTGAAGCTGATTGTCGGGAACGCCGGCATCGCCGATACGCAGGAGGAAACGGCCTTCGATACCCATTACTGTAGATATGAGTTTGCCGAATTCATTGACGTTCATAATCCACTGTACGGTAATGTCGGTAATGCCGTTGAGCTGGGTGGCGTCGGCGCTGTTGTTGAGCGAGCAGTAGTTTCTGGTAATGTCGGCAACGATATTTACAAGTGCGGCACCACGTACGACTATGAAATGTGTGCGCTGGCTTTCAAGTACCTCTACCGACGAGCTTACAACAGTCACGGGCAGTACGTATACAAGGTTTCTGTCGAGAGATGTGAGATTCTTTACAGTTACCACGACATCGTCGCTCTCTACGGCTCCGGCGATGATAGTGGCGGTAGGCTGGGTGAGTTCATAATTCTCTGCGGGGAGCATTATTGCGGTGCCGTATATGGCGTTGTAGCGTTCTACCAGTGAAGGTTCCACACCGTAGGTCACGGTCTCGTCGCGATCGGTCGGGTTGGCCATTTTCACGGTGAAGGTCTGCACGGAGCTTTCGGCCATTCCGTCGATAAGGACTGTCGATGGCTCCATGGCCGACGTGTCGTAGATTCTGTTGGCAACCGTTTCGGTGTCGTCGGAGCATGCTGTAAACATTGCAGCGGCGATGCAGAGGGTTGCCGGGATATATGCTGAAAATTTCATGATGTAGTAATCGGTTGAAGGAATTTATATGAAATTTTATTTAGCGCAGGGATTTACAGTCTGTATGAGATTGCGTACAGTGGTGTAGTGGCCTGCGGAGATGAAGTAGTCGTTGGCGGTATTGAAAATGCCAACAGCTCCTACATTATTGGCGGCAGTCCAAGCCGAAAGACCGTCGATGGCATATGTGCCGTCAGAGAAGATTCCGGTCTTGGGATCGTCGCTTGTGTTTACAGCATGTATGTAAGCCGGTATGCCGAGTTTGCTGTCGGCTACGGTTCCGCTGGCCTCGGCATAGATGATGTCGAACATACGTGCATTCGTGGCCGAGAGACCCTCGGATAGGAATACTGTACGGAAGTCGTTGAGTATCGGATGTGACGCGATATTCTGGGGCTTGCCGAGGTAGTCGACAGGAACCGAAGGATTGCGTTGGTGCCAGTCGTTGAGAATGCCAAGGAAGAGTTGGGCCTGGCTGTTGTATTCGGCGAGTTCCGCAGGGGTAAGGTGCTGTGTAGCCTTGCCGTCGAATGCTGCCATGATGCCGTCGAAACCTACGGCATTGAAGTATGACAGCTGTTCCATCCATGCTTGAGTCATGAAATCGTTGAAGGTCGGGTCGGTGAGTTCGGCGGGAATCTCGGCGTCCTCTCCGTTCTGGGCGATGAATTCGAGGCGGCGTGCCGCAAGTTCCTCACACTTGAGAGTCCAGTCTTTCTTGATTTCGTTGAAGTCGATACAGTAGGATATCTGCATCCCTTTGTCGTTGCGCACCTGATTCATCTCGCCGACAAGTTTGTCGGTGACTGCTCCGGGATTGGTGAGCACGATTACGTCGATTGAGTCGGGAAGTGCTGTTATGCGATGGCCCTGCGAGCCGAATTCGGCCACATTGTCAAACCATGCATATACTTTCTTGTGATCGCGACCGCGGTATTCACGCAGGTCGGCCAGGTATTTGGCGTAGGCTTCGGGGTCGGCCAGGTCGATAGTCCCGTAGTTGAGGTCGATGCTTTCAGGCTCTGTCCAGTCGTCGCATGCGGTCATGGATACACCGAGTGCGAGTCCCAGGAGGGCTGAATACAGGTATTTGAAGTTTTTGTTCATAAAAATCAGAGTTGTAAATAATGATGAGGAAAAAGCTGCTGAAAAAATTAGATGTTAGGCTTGGCCGCCCACCAGAGCTTTGTAGCCATGTTGTCGGGACCTCCGAGGAGTGTGTTTACAGCATTGCGTACGTTGGTGCTGTTGTTGGTGTATTCTTCCTGGGGGTATGGCATGCGCTGAGGGCCTTTGGCCGAGTCGACCACACCACCTGAGAGGTTGGCGGCAACGGGAATCAGGCTCGGATATCCTGTGCGGCGCAGGTCGGCCCAGGCTTCGTTGCCGAGAGTCCAGTTGGCAATCCACTTCTGGATTATGATGCGCTCCTGCTTCTGTTCTGCGGATGCCGATTCATCCCATTTTACGGTGACTCTGGGGAGAGAGCCCGACCATGGATTGGCCGAAGAGGGGTCGTAGTAGGTGGCGGGTACCGATGTGGCGTCGGCCATGTAATCCTCGGCTCCGCTTACGCCATACTGCTCAAACGATAGCGCGATACCGTTGTTGTAGAAGCTCTCGGCAGTGCCGCCCATGTTCCAGTTGAACACGGCAGCGCCTTCAGCGCGGAGGAATGCTACCTCGCTGGCTGTCATCCAGATTGTGGGGTCGGAGGATGATACACCGATCTGCGACATCTTCAGAGCCCATCCGTCGCGCTCATATGTCTCCCATCCGCGGCGCACACCTACATATTCGAGGGGGTTGCCGGCCGGGTCGGTCATGTATGAGCCGTCGGCGTTGGTCCAGCCCGAAGTGGTGAAGTATTCGGCACGACGGGGGTCGTTGTATCCGTTCATGTAGCAGATGAGGTCGGCCGAGGGGCGCGAGTCATTGCCGTAGTTCACGGTCGACATGTAAGTGGGATTGCCGCCGTTGGAGTAGTGTTTGTAAGTGGCGTTGGCGTCGACTGTCTCGATTACACCGCCGTTGGCCGGATTTACGGCCTCTTCAGCCATCTGCTTGGCTTTTGCGGGGTCGGCATAGGATATACGCAGGGCAAGACGCAGTTTAAGCGAGTTGGCGAAGCGTATCCATTTGGTGACGTCGCCGCGGTATACGTCGTCAATCAGCGGATTGAGCTGGGCGCCGCGGTTCTGGTTGAGCTCCTCGATTGCCTCGCCGAGTTCCTCGAAAAATTTGTAGTACACGTCCTGCTGGGAGTCGTAGGGGGTGAGGATGTTGCCGTCGTAGCCAATCTTGCTGTAGGGAATCGGACCGTAGCAGTCGGTGACACGGCTCATGGCGGCTACTTTCACCACTTTGGCGATGGCTGCGGGCACGGGGTTGCCCGATGTCTCGCAGTATCCTTCAATCATCGAAATGTTGGTGTATAGTGTGGGGATGATTGAGTTCTGGTTTGCCTCCATGAACACTCGGCTCCAGCCATTGGCTGGATTGTAGCGTGAGAATGAGGCGGTGAAGTTTCCGTTGCCGTCGGCGAAGTATCCTCCGAGTGTGCAACCCATGAGGCTCTCGACAAACTGGTACTGGTTTACGTCGTTTGACATCACGGTGTTGCAGATGTTGTACATCGAGGAGGAGAGCGCGTAATCGTCGGCAGTGAGATCGTCGGGCTCAAAGGGATTGCGGTTTATATCCTCGTATGCACCGGTACAGGCGGTTGCGGACAGGGCGAGCACACCTCCTGCGATGATGTTATATAATGAGTTTTGTTTCATTGTTTATTGCAATGTTGGGGGCGTTAGAAATTGAAATTAACGTTGAAGCCGAAGTTGCGCAGCGACGGCATCATGAAGTTGTCCATGCCCTGGTAGTAGTTACCGGCTGAAGCTACAGCCTCGGGGTCGAAGGGAGCCTTGTTGTAAATCATCCAAAGGTTGCGTCCGACAAGCGATACGCGGATGTCGCATACGTTGGCAAGCAGACGGCGGGGTATGAGGTAGCTGATGGTAGCCTCCTGCAGGCGCACGTTGGTGGCCGAGTATGTGTAGTACTGAGGCACCATATCGCCGGATGCTATGGTTCCGTACCACTGTTCGGGATTTACATGGTCGCCGCCGTTGATTGACACGTAGCCGAGGTCGCGTGCGGCACCTGAAGCCTCCGACACTCCGTAGAGGTCGAGAATGGCCTGTGTGCGGGAGAATACGATGCCTCCGAGACGAGCCGAGAACATGCAGCTTGCCGAGAGGTTCTTCCAGCGGAAGGTGTTGCTCCAGGCGAGGTTGCCCTTGGGGAGTACTGAGCCGAGTTTGATATACTCGGAGTTGTCCTTGATTGTGGTCTTGGATACGGCGCCGGTGTTGTCGACATAGATGTTGCCGTTGGCGTCGCGCATGAGGTCGACAGAAGAGTAGAGATCGCCCATGGTGCCGCCTTCACGCAGGATGAAGTGGGTGGCTCCGAGGCTGTTGCCGGCAGCAGGTTCAATCTGGTCGAGGGAGAATGTCTCGCCGGTGACGGGATTGATTACATTGCGAGCGAGTTCGCGTATTTTGTTCTTGTTGAACGAATATGTGAGTCCTGACGACCAGGTGAAGTTGCCCCATGTGTGCTCGTAGTTGAGGGCGAATTCCATACCCCAGTTGCGCACGTTTCCGGCCTGTACATAGAGGTTGGAGTACTTTCCGACAGCGAGGTTGGGGTTGAAGGTCTGGTTGTATGTGTCGGCGAGATACCATGTGGCGTCGAATGTGAGGTCGGTGAGGAACCGGAAGTTCATACCTACTTCCCACGACTTGGTACGCTCGGGCTTGAGGTCGCTCATGGGATACTGTGTGAGCACCGACCATGCGCCGTTGACCCATTCGTATGTGGGGTTGGCGATGAAGCGGGGGAACGCGGTACCTACCGATGCCCATGAGGCGCGTATCTTCCAGAACGAGATGATTTCGGGGTTGAACTCGATGCCGTGGTCGGCAAACATCTGGTTCATAAGCACTGATACACCTACCGAGGGGTAGAAGAATGACGATGACTTGGAGTCGGGGCCGGCCAGCTGCGAGGGCCAGTCGTTACGTCCGGTCAGGGTCAGGTAGTATGTGTTCTTGTAGCCGAGGTCGGCGCTTGCATAGAGCGACTGGGTCTGTTCGCGCCATCCGGTCTGAGTCTTCGAGGGGCGGTCGTTGATATTGGTGATGGCGAAGAAGTTGGGGAGACCCACATTCATGCCCTCGTATGAGCCCTTGCCGTCGGAGATTGCTCCGTGTACGTCGAGCGACTCAAAGCGCATATCGGAGATTGAACCGCCGAAGTTGGCCTGTAGGTTGAAGTCGTCGCCGAGGTCTTTGCTGAATGAGGCGAGGAAGTCGGCATATATCTGTTTGTCCTTGTAGCGGGCTGTGCCGAACCATCCGTTTGAGCTGCCGTCAGACATGATTTCGTTGGTTGTGGCGTAGCGCTTGTCGGTGGTCGAGGTGTTGGAGTTGTCGATGCGAACTCGTCCGCTAAGGGTGAGGTAGGGGAGTACCTTGTACGAAAGGTGTGCTCCCAGCATGTAGCGGTCTTTGAAACTTTCGCGTACGTTGCGGTTGCTTACCCAGTAGGGGTTCTGAGTGGTCATGCCGTAGTCGCCATACTTCCAGTTCTGTACGTTGAGGTGGCGTGCCGGGTCGTATACCTCATACATCTTGACTTCGTCCCAGTCGTTGCCGCGGGGGAAGAGGTATGCGCCTACGATGGGGTTCATGTATGTACCCTGGTTTACCATGTTCCTATCGTTCTGATAGATGTAGCTTGCGTTGAGGTCAAGGGTCATCTTGTCGTCGAGGAATGTGGTGGTATTGCGGATGTTGAAGTTGTAGCGGTTGTAGCGGTCGTTGGGAACGATACCCTGCGAGTTGACAGCGGCTGCCGATGCGTAGGTCTGGCGCTTGTCATTGCCGGTAGAGAATGTCACGGAGTTGGTTGTGACAAATCCGGTGTTGAGGAAGTCGTCGGCCACGTCGTATCCCGAGTTGTTGTATGGAGTCATTCGCGCACCCCAGCTCCATGATGAGTTGGGATTGTATGCACCATTCTGTCCGGCACCGTAGGTGTTCTGGAAGCGGGGCAGAATCCAGGCCTGGTTCCATTCGGTGTTGGTGCCGACTGTGATTTTTGTCTTACCGGCCTCACCCTTTTTGGTGGTGATGACGATAGCACCGTTGGCCGCCTCCGAGCCATAGAGAGCGGCTGCGGCAGCACCGGTCAGTACCGACAGTGACTCGATATCGTCGGGGTTGAGGTCGGCTATCGGCTCGGTGGCGCCGGCAGAGCCGAAAGCACCTGTATCGCCGGTAGAACGTCCGGAGCGCATGGGCATGCCGTCGACAACGTAGAGGGCGTTGGATGACTGCATGATTGATTTGGTACCACGCATCACAACCTTCGAGATACCGCCAGTACCTGATGATGAGGCATTGATGTTGACACCGGCGACTTTACCTGCGAGAGAGTTGACAAAGTTGGCGTCTTTGTTGGTGGTGAGAAGATCGCCTTTTACCTGCTGCACGTTGTATGAGAGCGACTTCTGGGAACGCTTGATGCCGAGCGCTGTTACAACGACTTCGTCGAGAGTCTGGCTTCCGTCCTGCATGGTAACGGTCAGAGGGCCGTTGCCGTTGACGGTCACTTTGGCCGGGGCGAGACCGATGTAGGAGAATGTCAGAACGTCGCCCTGCCGAGCCTTGACGGTAAAGCGACCGTCAATGTCGGTAGTGGTTACAGCTCCTTTACCCTCGATTCCGACGGTAACACCGATAAGAGGCTCGCCGGTCGAATCCAGAACTTCACCGCTGACGTTCATCAGAGCGTCGCCGGCTTGCGCCGCGGTAGCTGATGTTGAGAGAACTTGATTGCTCTGCGCGTATAGCAACGGTCCGCATGCGATTGCGGCACTCAATGCTACAAACTTAGGATACATGAATCTAAAATTCATACCTTCATGGCATTTTTTAAATTAATAATATAGTAGTTTGCAAGTAATCGAGATTGGGAAAATCGATATAATTAGCACTGATGTTAAGATGTCTATAATAGCTTTTATAAGTATAGTCTTTCAATAATTCCGGTGTAAAAGAGTCTTTCGCAGTATGAAAAAATATCGCGAGGAAAGTTAAGTATTATAGGTGTGTATCAAGAAGTAAGGAGACAGAGTTAGGCGGGATTTATTGAAATCCCACACGCATAATACAGATACTGACAGCAAAATCTCTTACCAAGAGATATTGAAATTTCTGCAAATATATATAAAATATTCGAATAAAACGCCATATGAGGTGAAATAAAGGAAATTTTTAACATTTATATCGGTTTTTGGTATAATAGTAGATTGTTAAATTGTTTTCTATTAGGCTGTAAATGGACTATTATAAGCCATTTATGGCATGTTGTGCATCTCTTGGTAAGAGATGCACAACATTTTATTGGAATACTCCGGTTGTTACAAGAAATACATACAGACTGACTAAATAAAAATACCCCTGCCACAGTTTTACTGTATTGCGGCAGGGGTAATTATATGTATATGTCGGCGGTCAGTATATTACTTTGTCTGCTATGGTGCCTTGCCGGCGGATTACAATTTGGCCGGGAACCGGTGCGGCAATCTGCCGGCCCTGGAGATTGTAGTAAATTATCGGATATGTGCTGTCGTAGTCTGATGGTATTTCGTCGATGGCCGATGACACATCTTCGCTACCATATATTGCAAACGCGCCCGGCTCAAGGGCTATGCTTCCGTTGGCAATTACGGGTGAGGTGTTCTGGCTTGCCGCAAGCAATCGGAGAGATGACGCGTCGCCGGCTTCAGAGGGTATGAATATGTCGATTGACTTGTCGACAAGCGGGTTGACGGCAAGTACCAGCTTCTTGTCGGCGTATGAAAGGAGTATGGAGCGACCTTCTGCCCATCCGTTGAGAAGTATGGTGGCGGATGATTCATTGCCGAACAGCTCGGGGTTGGCATCGCGCAGGGCGAGCAGGTCGCGGTAGGTCTGGCACAGTCCGGCATTATTGGCGTTGTTGAGATTGTTCCATACCACGAGTTTTGGGTTGGTATTGTTGGAGCCGTCGGCATTTTTCGTAGTCTGGTTGGCGCCGAATTCCTGGAACTGCCATATCATGTGTGGGCCGGGAGTCATAAGCATCTGTGCGGCCACCGACCCGAGACGGCGCATACGCATGGCATAATTATTTTTGACTCCGTTGGCGCCATATTTCATCTGCTTGTATGCCATGCGTTCTTCGTCGTGGCTTTCAGCATAGCTGACGGTGGAGCCGCGCATTCGGCCGCCGTCGGAGGGTGAGAAGAACCGGCTCAGCGAGGAGTTTTCCTCATAGCCCATGGCAAACTGGCACGCAGAGTTGTTGATATTGGCCCAGTTGAGATCGCCGTCGGAGGCAAGTGCGTTTTCTTCCTCGGCTCCGGCAAGGTCCTCGTTGATGAAGTAGGCGGTGGGGTCGACATCTCTGACAGCTGCATGGAGGGTGGCCATTCGTGCTATGCGTGAGGTGTTGTATGCGTCGGTGCCCGGGCCTGATGGTGTGCCCCAGGTATTGGTGGCTTCGTTGTATGTGTTGCCGTAGGAGTCGTTGTCGCCAAGGCCTTTTACAAGGTCAAATCTGAATCCGTCGACTTTGTATTCCGTGAGCCAGTAGCGCAGAACGTCCTTGAACTGCCGCTGCACCAGTTCGTTGCTCTGATTCCAATCGTTGAGCACTGAGTAGGCGTGTGGCGATGTTCCGTTGTAGAATTTAGACAGAACCATAGGGTACATGAGATACCAGGGGTGGAGTCCGGCTGTCTGGTTGAATACCACGTCGAGCACTACGGCCAGCCCGCGGGCATGGCACTCGTCGACGAGGCGCCGGTAGTCGTCGGGTGCCCCGTAGGCTTTGTCGGGTGCGAAGTAGAAGTTTGGGTTGTAGCCCCACGAGTTGTTGCCGTCGAACTCCATTATCGGCATCAGTTCTATGCCGTTGACACCAAGCTCTTTGATATAGTCGAGTCTGTCGATAAGGCCCGATATGGTGCCGTTGCCGTTGGCCTTTCCCTCGGTCCCGGTGAAGTCGCGTATAAGCACTTCGTAGAGCACGAGGCTCTCCTGCGAGGGGCGGGTGAATGATGCCGTCTGCCAGTCGTATTTGCCGGCGTCAGAGTTATATACGGCTACAGGAACAGATGAGGACACTTTCTCGGACGGAAATACGGGCATGTCGGGGTAGACGGCTGAAGAGATGTACTTGTCGTTGTTGCCGTCGAGCACAAGGCGTGCATATGGATCACCCACTGCGGTCTGTCCGTCGACTATATAATAATATGTGTAGTCTTTTCCCGCCTCAAGGCCGTCGACCGAAGTCCAGAAGTATCGAATGCCGTCGATGTCGGTATAGTGCATCTGCTGGTCAGGCACGATGGCGAAATCATTCCAGGAGCCAACGAGCTGCACCATGTTTTTTTCGGGTGCCGGGAAGCAGAATATTGCAGAAGAGCCGTCGGACGAGGGGGTTGCTCCCGGTTGCGGGTCGCCGTCGGGATACTGTCGCATGTCGGGTGCCGGAAATCCGGACGGGAATACCGTCAGTGATATGTCGCCACCGTTGATTGTCTTTCCCTGGGAGTCGGAACCTGCGGCATCGCGGAACACGAATACCATGTTTTTAATCTCTACTCCGGCGGGCACTCCGTAGTATTGCCTGATATCGGGTATGTCGAGGGTCCATGTGCCGGAGCCTTCCGCTTTGAGTTTGTATTTCGCGGAGTTGTCGGGCCAGGTTGGTGCGAAAGTCCACTCGTCGGGTGTGGCCGATTGCGATGTGATGAGACCGGTGTGGGCGTATACGGCGGTTGATGCCGGTAGCCCGGCCATGCCGCGGTTGCCCCAGTCGGCATGGAATGTGATTACTATATTCTTTGTGTCGGCAGTGATTATTGCCGGACTGGTAGTGACCACCTGCGCTCCGGCGGTCGGCGGCAATATGCCGAGCGATGCGAAAAGCCAGATGGCTCCGCATCGTAGATAACTGTTTTTCATTGCTATAAAATAAACTATCGTAAAATTTAGAATCCTATTGAGACGTGCGAGTCAATGATGACTCCTGAGGGGAGGCGGAGGCGGTAGGAGGGAGAATATCAGATGGGTTTTCTGAATGCAGCGCGGCGGCGGTGGAGACGCTTGTCGAAGAATTTCCATTGCTGCTGCACATTCTCGTTTTCGGCCAGTTCGGGATTGGTTTCGGCCCAGCGTACGCGGTTTTTGATATATGTCGGCAGAAGGTCGGTGAAGAGTAGAGAGTTGACACCCTTGCTCTGGTATTCGGGTGATACGCCTACGAGCAGGAGGTCGACAGTGTCGTTGTAGCGGTACATAGCTTTGAGCAGATGGTACCATCCTGTGGGGAAAAGGCGTCCGCGTCCTTTCTGCAGTGCCCGCGACATCGACGGGAGCGATATGCCTACGCCGACGAGTTTGTCGTCCTTGTCGATGATTAGGCTTACATATTCCAGTTTGAGAATGGGGAGGTATATGTCGATATAATATTCAATCTGGCGACGGGTGAGCGGGGAGTAGCCGTAGAGCTTGTCGTAGGCTTCGTTAATCAGTTCGAAGAGCGCCTGTCCGTAGTCGGCTTTGATTTTTTTGCCTGAAGTGTATTTGAGGGTGCGTAGTCCGTACTTGCGGCGCACGATATCGGCAACTCTCTGCAATTGGTCGGGCACTTTGTCGGGCACCGATATACGGTATTCGACCCACTCGACATCTTCGGTGAAGCCCATGCGGCGCATGTGGCGGGGGTAGTATGGATAGTTGTAGATAGTGGCCATTGTACCCATCTCGTCGAATCCGTATGTAAGCATTCCTTCATGGTCGAGGTCGGTGAATCCGAGCGGGCCTACCATAGAGTCCATGCCGTGGGAGCGTCCCCACTCGGCTACGGTGTCAAACAGTCTGTCGGCGACCTCGTCGTCGTCGATGAAGTCGGTAAATCCGAAGCGTACGTCGCGTTTCCCCGAGCGTTCGTTTACCTGGTTGTTTATGATTCCGGTAATTCTCCCTACTGGTTTTCCGTCGCGGTAGGCCATCCATGATTTTGCCTTGCAGAAGTCAAATGCCGGATTCTTGGATGGAGTCAGTGTGTCGACATCGTCGCCTATCAGTGGCGGCACAAAGTATGAGTTTCCTTCGTAGAGATCAATCTGGAATTGTGTATATCGGGTTAGTTCGGCCTTTACGGGCTTTATTTCGCGTATTTCAATCATACTTCGTCGGGGTGAGTTACATACGTGTGATGTTAAGCCATGTCAGCAGGCATATCATCGCTATGAGGAATATAATCAGGAATGTGTACACCTGGTTGCTGTTGCGCCGTTCAAATGCGAGGTGGAGGTCCTGCACGTCACGGTAGCGTTTCGTCGGGTCGGGGTCCTTGCATCGCTGTGCGATTTTGCGCAGCTCGGGCAACTTGGCGGGAACATGGTCGAGCACTTCGTCGAGCACACATCCGTAGCGGTATATATCTTCCGAAGCATCGGCCGGCTCAAGGTGCTGCCGCTGGTCGAAACCTACATCGATTAGTTTGAGATTACCTATGTTTTCGGTGAAGTATATGGTTTCGGGGCGGATGGGGTGGTGCACTATGTGGTTGCTCTGTATGTAGTCGATAGCATCGACCAGTTCGTGCTGCAGCTTTTCGAGGATTTCCGGTGTGATGCGGTTTTCATCGATAAGTTTGCGCAGTGAATCGCCGTATACGTCGTCGGTGATGATGCATCGTCCGAGGGTGGGCACTTCCTCGAGGTCGTTTATCATCACGATATTGGGGTGTGCGAGGTTGTAGCGTACGTCAAACTCCTTTTCGAGCATCTGGCGATACTCTTCCTGCGACGCGTATTCCGGCTTGAGAGTTTTGAGCATAACCCACCGGCCATACTTCTTTGCAGTATATACAAGATAGTATTCCTCCTCCCATTCGGGGAGCAGTGTAATCTCGGTCCATTTTTCCGCAGCCGATGGTTTGGTGTGTTCGGTTGCGTTCTCTTCCGGTTCGGCCGGTATTTGCTGTTTATCGGTGCTCATAGAGAGCAAAGTTACAAATTTCTTCTGTAAATATGCCGATAGTAAAAGGCGGAAGTCATATCGACTTTTTCGTATTATGCATTTTCTTAGGAATTTTGGGATGTTTTCTCTTCGATTCAGCTGTATTTTGATGCGAATTCTATAAAAATTTTATCCGGTGATGTTACATACGGCAGTCGCTTCCGTTAAAGATAGTGAAGGCGCAACATAGCGCGTCTGAAATATTGCGAAAAGTGAGTACCGATATACTGACATCCACATTTGAGAGACTGCGCCTGCGTCTGCGGGGCATCGCAGCAGGCATTGCCGGCGATATTGACGCCGATGATGCGCTTCACGACGCGTTTTGCGGTCTTTGGGCGCGTCACCGCGATGTGGAGTCGTCGGTAGAGGCGATTAAGCTCAGCTATGCGGCTGTGCGTAATTCTGCGATAGACCTCAGGCGCCGTGCCAAATCTCATCCTATGGTATATCTTGACGAGGGCGGCTATGCTGCCGAATCGCCGGAATATGCCGAGCGAGAGCGGAGGATTACGTATCAGGCTGTGCTTGAACTGAGCCGTCGCGTGCTGAGCGAACGGCAGTTTGAGATATTCAATCTTCATGACATTGAGGGTGTGGGATACGAAGAGATTGCCGTGCGCCTGTCGATGTCGCAGGAGAGTGTGAGAATGGCGCTCAGCCGTTCGCGCAAGGCTATACGTGAGCTGTATCGCCAAGGAATAATTTAATGCTGAATTACTTATGGATAAAGACTTAGATGAACTGTCGCGGATAATCAGGCTTGGAGAGCGCTATTTCGATTGCACTCTGTCGGATGCCGAAGAGGAGCTGCTGAGGGATATGCTCGGCAGGACACACCTGTCACATCCTGCGATTGACGAGCTGCGGGCCTTGACAGGATTCCGCACGAATGTCGGCCTGCTCTCTTCAGAGAGACGCTTAAAGGGGCGTGTAAGGCTTGTGTCGGGCGTGGCGGCCGCCTGTTTCGTAATCTTTTCTCTGGGGCTGTATACAACTGCCACCCGCCGTGCATCGGCGATTTCAGCGTCTGCCGATGTGTCGACATGTGTGGCATATGCCGGAGGCAAGCGTATTACCGACCAGGAGGCTATAATAAGGCTGCTGGGAGAGGACATGAGAGAATTTACACGTGATGTGCGGGCCTCCGAGGAGTCGTTCAGCGAAGAACTCAGCGACGTGGCGCGTATAATCGACAATATAGAGAATGAATACCCAGAAATATAACCGTGCTATGAAAGGAATAATACGACTGTTGATATTGTTGGCAATATTGGTGTGTGGGAATGCATCCGCGCAGACCGGAATGCATATCAACAATGTGCTTGGCGGGAAGTATGTGAGCGATCCGTCGGTCACTGAAGTGATGATGAGCGGCGAACAGAAGTTTGTGAAAGCGCATGGACTGTCAAATCTGGCTACATTCCGGGGCGACTCGGAGACCTACGCGCCGATATTGCAGCCTCTTGTGCTTGCCGACGGCGCAAAGTCGATAGGGCGAAATGTGAGATATAAGGACGGTAAACTGCAGTATGCCTTCTTTATGCTTCCTGTGACTATTGTCAACGGCAAGAAGACCAACCGATATCTGTATTATCTCAACAAGCCTGACGGCAACAAGCCGTCGGTGATGATGATTTACTTTGACGGGACACTTTCGCGTACAGACGCGGAGGCCGTTATCTCTAAATTGTCATCATTAAATGAAAATTAAGTAACTGTTCCAAATTATTTTATATTACGTATATGTGTTCTTCGAACTGTAAAATCACACTCACATTACTGTCGTTGATATTCACAGTATTTGTTGCCCGGGCTTCCGATATCCGTGAGGATATGCCTGCCGATACTCTCCTCAATGCCTCGAGCGCAAGCAGCATTGCCATATCGTATGCTCCGGAGTCTACTTCCATACAGGTGAACAATATCAATGGCACCGACGATAATTTTTACTTTAAGTCGGGTAAGGATCATATGCGCCTGACACTTGGCGCCTCGGGGCGTACGAGTGTCAACTGTTCCGATATAACGAATGTAACCATTATTGAGAGCCGTACGGCTCTGTGTGTCACATTCACTACATGCGACGGAGAGACCGCAAGTTACGATTTTGCCTTTGTCGATCCCGACAACCGCTCTTTTACATCGTATGTCGGACGACGGGCGAGCGATTTCGGATTTACAATCTCTAAAACGGGAAGAGTTACATGGGAATGTGTGTCGCAGGGGCTGGGAATCGGATGGGTAGATGCCGTAAGGGAGAATCCCGAGACGGGAACTTCGATGTGGCGCAGCTACGAGTTTACTTGGCTTATGACTCTGGGCGTGCGCATGAGCTGGTCGCGCCATCATTCGCTGGCGTGCGGACTTGGACTGCATTGGCAGAATTTCCATACAAGGAAGCCCTGGTACTTTCATAAGAATCCCGACGGGCGCATCTCTCTTGAGCCGTATGACGAGGGTGTGACCAATCATCGTTCCCGCATACAGCTGTTCTCTCTCCAGGTACCATTCATATATTCACTTTCATTCGGTCATAAGGAGCGTGTGTATGCCAAGATTGGTCCGATAGTATGTTTCAATGTCGGAGGAAATATCATGACAGAATATGATTATGAGGGACGGGAATACTCGATAAAGACCGGGCGTATCGGTCAGCGTCCGGTGACGGTCGACGGTATATTCAGCATGGGGTACGGAGGTATAGGTGTGTATGTGCGCTATTCGCCGATGTCGAAGATGCGCACATCTTCCGGACTCGACTTCGGCTCGCTCTCGACCGGTATTGTCGTGGCGTTCTAAGAAACTGTTTGTTTTGTTGAATTAAGATTAATCGGTTTATATGGGATTCATAAAACACAATCGGTGTGCAGGGTGGTTGAGGTCCTGCACACCGATTGATGTTTTGTGTCTGCGGATTATTGGCGCGGAGGCGCGAGGATTTCGAATGTGTCGACGATAATCTCGGTCACGTTGCGCTTGATGGTATTTCGGTCTTCCCAGACTCTTGTGCGCAGTTTTCCCTCGATATACAGGCGGGTGCCTTTGCGTATGTATTTTTCGGCAGTCTCTGCAGCGCCGTCCCACATGACAATCCGGTGCCACTCGGTGCGCTCCGGAATCTGTGCGCCCGATGCGCTGGTATAGGCGCGCTCAGTGGTGGCGAGAGTGAATGTCGCTACCGGCCGGGTCTCGACATAGCGTATTGTAGGGTCGACTCCGACGTTGCCGAGTAGTATTACCTTGTTTACTCCCATATTGCCGTCAGTGTTTTACCGATGCTCGCAGGCCCTTGATTACGGCTCCCGAGAATCCACTTTCTTCCATTGCGTTTAGTCCGCGTATGGTGAGTCCGCCGGGTGTTGTAACTTTATCGATTTCGCTCTCGGGATTGGCTCCGGTCGATTCGAGCAGCTCTACGGCTCCGCGCATGGTCTGGAGAAACCATTCCTTCGCCTTGTCGGGGTAAAGACCCAGCTCTACGGCTCCTTCCGATGCGGCTCGGATGAATCGCATCACGTATGCTATGCCGCAGGAGCATAGAGCCATGGCTGCACCAAGCTGTTGCTCGGGAATGACGGCGGCAGTTCCAAGCCGGTCGAATATGTCGGTTACGGGCGATATGCGGGCCGGGTCGGCATCGTCGGCATGGCAGATGAATGTCATGCTGCGCCCGACGGCCATTGCCGTGTTGGGTATCGCCCGTACTATAGTGCGTCTGGATGAGTAATTGCGCAGGATGTTGTCGAAGTCGGCCAGCGATACTGTGGCTGCGAGGCTTACGAGTGTCTGCTGGCGGAAGTCGATACGCGGGGCAATCTCCTCGACAACGGATTGCACAAGCCAGGGCTTTACAGCAAGTATTATCACGTCGGCTTCCTTGACAGCCGCTGCATTGTCAGTGTCGGTAGTTATTCCCGGGCATGCGTCGGCGATACGGTCGAGTGTTGCCTGACGTGGTGATGTCACGGTTATATCTGAGGCCGGTATGAAACCTGTCGACACGAGTCCGACAGCTATTGCCGAACCCATGTTGCCTCCGCCGATTATTCCTATCTTCATAATGTCAGAGTGCTGTAAGAGCCCTGCGGAATCTCTCGAGGAAATCGTCGGCCTGGGCTATGGTGAGTGTAAGCGGCGGAAGCAGGCGCACGATGTCGGTCGACGCCGCGCCGGTGAATACGTGCTCTACATTGATGAGGTGGCGTCGGAGCTCTTTGACTTCGAAAGGCATCTCAATACCTATCATCAGGCCGAGTCCGCGTACCTCCTTTATTTCCGGCATATCTTTGAGACGGTCGATGAGATATTGACCTACTTTAGCCGCGTTTTCAACGAGGTGTTCCTCCTCGATGATGTCGAGCACGGCAATGGCTGTGGCGCATGCGAGATGATTGCCTCCGAAGGTTGTGCCGAGCATTCCGTAGGATGGCTTGAACATCGGGGATATCAGTACTGCGCCCATCGGGAATCCGGTGGCGATACCTTTGGCGCATGTAATGATGTCGGGGCGTATGCCGCTGTACTGATGAGCGAAGAATCGTCCGGAACGACCGTAGCCCGACTGTATCTCGTCGAGAATCAGTACGGTACCATAGCGGTTACACTCCTCGCGCAGCACGCGGAGGAAGTCGGCTTCGGGTATGCGTATGCCGCCTACGCCCTGTATACCCTCGATAATGACAGCCGCCACATCGCCTTTGGCCAGCTCGTCGCACATGGCGTCTATGTCGTTGAGCGGCAGGAAGGTCACGTTGTTGTTGGAGTTGAGCGGGGATACAATCTTCGGATTGTCGGTCACCTCGACTGCGGCCGACGTGCGACCGTGGAATGCACGGCGGAATGCCACCACACGCTTGCGTCCTGTATGGAATGAGGCGAGCTTCAGCGCGTTTTCATTTGCCTCCGCTCCTGAGTTGACCAGAAACAGAGAGTAATCGTCGTAGCCGCTGATTTTGCCGAGTTTTTCGGCAAGCTGCTGCTGGAGCGGGTTGATTACCGAATTGGAGTAGAACATCAGCTGCGATGCCTGCTTCTCTATAGCCTTTACGACGACAGGATGGCAGTGTCCTACGGATACTACCGCATGTCCGCCATATAGGTCAAGGTATTCAGTTCCGTCGGCATCATATACGTGGCAGCCGCGGCCTTTGGTTATCTCTATGTCGAAGAGTGGATATACGTCGAAAAGATTCATGACTGAAAGTGTTTTGTTGCCGGACATCAGAATGCAGAGGGCTTCAACTGGAGGCCGATGCGCTCGTGGAGTCCGAAGAGGAGGTTCATGTTGTGTACTGCCTGGCCTGAGGCACCCTTTACAAGGTTGTCGATGACGGATGTAATCAGGAGTTTGTTGTCGACCTTTTCGAGGTGTATTATACACTTGTTGGTGTTGACTACATCTTTCAGGTCAGGAGCCTTGTCGGTAATGAACGTAAAGTTGTGGTCGTCGTAGTACTCTTTGTAGAGTTTCTTTATCTGGTCGAGACTTACCGGGCAGTCGAGGTATAGAATCGCCATTATTCCGCGTGAGAAGCATCCGCGTACGGGTATGAAGTCGATGTCGGCCTTGAAACTCTGCTGGAGCTGCGACAGCGACTGGCGTATCTCGGCCAGATGCTGGTGGCGGAATGGCTTATAGATGGATACATTGTCGTTGCGCCATGAATAATGGCTTGTAGCCGATGGCTTTACGCCTGCGCCTGTAGAGCCTGTGATTGCTGTTACGTGGATTGTCGAGTTAAGCATAAGGTTCTTGGCCAGCGGAAGCAGAGCCAGCTGTATGGCTGTGGCGAAGCATCCGGGGTTGGCTACATGTTTTGCACCCCTTACGATGCGTTTGCGGTTGAGTTCGGGGAGGCCATACACAAAGTCGTGGGTGCCATCCTCGATGCGGTAGTCGGTCGAGAGATCGACTATGCGCAACTCGTCGGGCACGGTGTGGCTATCCATGAATTTGCGTGTATCGCCATGTGGTGTGCAGCAGAACAGCACGTCGATGTTGTCGAGGTCGGTATCGGAGCTGAATTTCATGTCAATCTCTCCGATGAGGCCCTGATGTACACTTGTCACGGGATTTCCGGCGTTGGATGTGCTGTGAATCCATGAAATCTCTACATCCGGATGGTTGACAAGCAGACGCAGAAGTTCACCGGCAGTGTATCCGGCTCCGCCGATTATACCTGCTCGTATCATGCCTCACGCTCCTTTCCGTTGCGCATCTGCACGTTGTGGTATATCTTCATCTGGTTGCCGAGTATTTTGGTGAATCCTTTCACATCGTCGGCAGTCCAGGCCTTGGACAATTCGCCGTATTCGCCGAAGTCGGTCTTCATGAGGTCGAAATCGCTGTCGACACCAACTACCACGAAATGGTAGGGCTTGAGGTCTACGATAACACGTCCGGTCACGTTGCGCTGCGATGACTCCAGAAACCGCTCTATGTCGCGCATCACCGGTTCAAGGTACTGGGCTTCGTGGAGGAACATGCCGTACCATGTGCCGAGCTGGTCCTTCCAGTATTGCTGCCACTTTGTGAGTGTATGCTTCTCAAGCACCTTGTGTGCGCCGAGTATCACCATAGGAGCTCCGGCCTCGAAGCCTACGCGGCCCTTGATGCCGATGATTGTATCGCCCACGTGCATGTCGCGGCCGAGAGCATAGGGTGCCACAAGTTCTTCGATTTTTTGTATGGCGGCCACCTTGTCGGCAAAGTATTCTCCGTTGACGGCTTCAATCTGTCCCTGTTTGAAGTCGATGGTCAGCCGGGCGTCGTCGGTGGCTGTCATCTGGGTGGGATACGCCTCTTCGGGGAGTGTCTGGTCGGAGTGAAGGGTTTCTTTACCACCGATTGATGTGCCCCACAGGCCTTTGTTGATGGAGTATTCGAGCTTGGTGAAGTCGGCTACATATCCGTGCTCCTTGAGGTAGTTGATTTCGTAGTCGCGGGTGAGATTCATGTCGCGTGTGGGAGTGATGATTTCAATCTCCGGTGCGAGAATCTCGAATGTGAGGTCGAAGCGTATCTGGTCGTTTCCGGCGCTTGTAGAGCCGTGGGCAACGCAGTGCGCGCCGATTTTCTTTGCATATTCGATTATGGCTATAGCCTGGAAGATTCGTTCCGAACTTACCGATATTGGGTATGTGCCGTTGCGGAGCACGTTGCCGAAAATCATATATTTGATTGACTTGTCGTAGTACTCCTGCGTGATGTCGAGAGTGGCGTGCTCTTTAGCTCCGAGAGCGATGGCGCGCTCCTCGATGACTTTCAGTTCAGACTGTGAGAAGCCTCCTGTATTGGCGATGGCTGTGTATACTTCGTAGCCGCAGTCTTCAGAGAGATATTTTACTGCGAATGATGTGTCCAGGCCTCCGCTGAAGGCAAGCACGACTTTTTTCTTGGGTTCCATATATTGGTCTGGTTGTTTTTACGTGTGAATATTGAGGATGTTATTCGTCGACACAGTTGTCCTCGGCAAGAGGAGTGCCTGTAATCGGATCGTTGGGATGGTATTTTGTCTCTGCCGGGTCGTAAAGGAGTCCTACGCATAGACATTTGTGGCCGCCGTTGCGCTGTAGTATGTCGAAGTTGACACAACTCTCGCATCCGCGCCAGAAAGCGGCATCGGTGGTGAGCTGGTCGAATGTCACCGGGCGGTAGCCGAGTTCGAAGTTCATCTTCATTACGGCCGCACCTGTTGTAAGGGAAAAAATCTTCGCCTGTGGGAACATCTCGCGCGACAGGCGGAATATTCGTCGTTTGATACGGGTGGCAAGGCCTAACCCGCGGAAGTCGTCGGCCACAATGAGGCCTGAGTTGGCAACAAACTGTTTGTTGCTCCAGCACTCTATATAGCTGAAGCCGGCAAAGCGTCCCTCGTAAAGGGCAATCACCGCTTTGCGTTCAAGCATCTTCTGGCGCACGTATTCCGGCGAGCGTTTGGCGATGCCTGTGCCGCGTACCTTTGCGGCGCGGTTGATGGTGTCGAGAATCTCCTCTACATATCCTACGTGGTCTTCAGAGGCTACGAGTACCCGGATTTTCGAGGGGTCGATTGAACTGTTGACAGGTTCTAACATCTATATTCTTAAATATATTTTAGAAACGGTGTGGAATCAGTATGACTCCAGACGGTTTCTTAGAACATTGGGGTTGACTAAAATCACAAGAACTGGTCGCGTGCTTTTTCAAGTACACTATCGGGGAAAAAACCGAGAAATGAGTCGAATATCTCGGTGCGTGAATACTGCTCGTTGACAATGGCAATTACCGTGTCGGCTCCGGATATTGTGCCGAGCAGATACGGCGAGTCGAGCTGGTCGATGTCATATGCGAGACCGGACGCATATCCTGTACGGGTCTTTATCACGAGTATGTTGCCGGCAAGGGCTATGGATTCTACGGCATGGTGTGTGCCCGACTGCGCTGTTGAGGGTACGGCTTCCCATACCTCATCGACAGGGACTTCGCCGGGTTGCATCACTACATAGCGGTAGCCGCCGAAGTCGGTAGCCACTTTGGTGGTGCGCAATGCTTTAAGGTCGCGCGACAAGGTTGCTTGAGTGACTACGAAACCTCGTGCCGCCAACAGTCGTGACAGTTCTTCCTGGCTGCCTATGACGTTGTTGGTAAGGATTTCCAGTATGGCCTGGAGTCGGGTTTTTCGTTTGTTCATAACTTTCCGATGTATCGTGGGGATATGCCGTTGACTTATATGATGCAGCACCGGATACGGCGAGCAAATCCCGAGGCGCTACGTATCGGTGTGAATTGTTGTCTGCAAATTTAGCAACAATATCTAACAAAACAGCAGATTTATGAATTTTTATACAATAAATCTGCGAAAAATTAAATGATATGTCCGCCCGATAGCTCTCATAGTGAGAGAATCGCAGCGGACATAGTTAAAATGCATGAAATTTGGAATCAGCACCCTCCGTATGCATGTATGGCTGAGTGGAGACATGTCTTGTCGACTATGTCATGTCAGAAATGTCCGAGACAGGCGTCAAGCTGATGTGTGATTGCTTTGCGGTCGAGATTCTGTCCGATGAACACGAGTTTGACCATGCGGTCACCATAATGCTCGTGCCAGTCGCGCATCATGTCGGGATTCTGCTGCATTATCATCATGAGGTCTTCCTCAGGGGCAGTCGCATACCATTGTCCGGCCTCGGTCAGCTTTTTCTGCACACCTGCCTGCTCAAAGAGGTAGGACATTTCGGGACGTTGCTCGAAGTATAGCACACCCTTTGTGCGGATTATATTTTGAGGCCAGTTTTTGGCGAGGAAGTAGTCGAATTTGTTGAGGTCGAACGGGTCGCGGCGATAATAAACGAAGGTCTGGATGCCATATTCCTCGGCCTCGCCTTCTCCATCGTGATGGTGGTCGTGATGGCAATGGTGGCCGTGTGTATCGCATTCGGAGTGGTCGTGATGGTGGTGGTGCTCTTTGGCGTGCTCTTCGTCGTGGGCCTCATGGTGGCTGTGGTGGTGATGGTGGTCGGCCTGTGCGTCGAGTTCCTCCTCTTCCGTCACAGGGCGCTCAAGCTCGCGTACCCATCCTGCCGAGGTGGCCACTTTCTCGAAGTTGAACAGATGAGTATCGAGTAGGCGCGATATGTCTACGTCGGCGTAATCGGTGTCGATAATCTCGGCCTGCGGCTGTATCACCCTGATGATTTCGCGTATACGGCGCAACTCTTCGGGAGCGACTTCGGTGGCTTTGTTCAGCAGGATGATGTTGCAGAATTCAATCTGTTGCATCACAAGATTCTCGATGTCTTCGTCGTCAATCTCTTTTGAGGCAAGACTGCGTCCGCAGTCAAACTCGCTCTGCAGGCGCAGGGCGTCGACGACGGTTACAATACAGTCGAGGCGCGGTATACCTTTCTGGGCGTATCCGGCTCCCATGTAGGGAATGGAACATATGGTCTGGGCTATAGGCGCCGGCTCGCATATGCCGCTTGCCTCGATTACGATGTAGTCAAAACGGTCGAGAGCGATAATGTCCTCTATCTGTTTTACGAGATCCATCTTCAGGGTGCAGCATATGCATCCGTTCTGAAGGGCAACCAGAGAGTCATCACTTTGGTTTACCACTCCTCCTTTTTGTATGAGGGAGGCGTCGATATTTACTTCGCCGATGTCGTTGACGATTACCGCAAAGCGTATGCCGCGTTCGTTGGAGAGGATATGATTTACCAGAGTGGTTTTACCGCTGCCGAGATATCCTGTAAGCAGCAATACCGGTGTTTCTTTTTTAATATCTGACATTGCGTGTATATTATTAATGTTATTCTACGGTAACCGACTTGGCCAGGTTGCGCGGCATGTCTACGTTGCAGCCTTTCATTATGGCTATATGGTAGGCCAGCAGCTGCAGGGGGATGGCTGCTATAATCGGTGAGAGAGCCTCAGGCACTCGCGGTATCTCCAGCACATGGTCGGCCATGGCCGGGATTGTAGTGTCGCCTTTTGTCACGATGGCTATTACCGAGCCGCCACGTGCTTTTACCTGCTGTATGTTGGAAATCACCTTTTCGTGAAGTTCGTCGTCCGGAGCAATCACGACTGTGGGCATCTCCTTGTCAATGAGGGCGATTGGACCGTGTTTCATCTCTGCGGCCGGATATCCCTCGGCATGTATGTAGCTTATCTCTTTCAGTTTGAGAGCGCCTTCCAGGGCATTGGGGTAGTTGTAGCCGCGGCCAAGGTACAGGAAGTTGTGGACATATGTGTATATGGCCGACAGTTTTTCTATCTGAGGATTCAGCTCGAGAGTCTCGGCGATGAGGTCGGGCAAGCGGAGTATAGAGCGTCCTACCTCGGCTATCTGCTCACTGCTGATTGTGCCCTTCAGCTGTCCGATTGCCAGGGCGAGCATGGTGAGTACTGTCACCTGTCCTGTGAATGCTTTTGTAGAGGCCACACCGATTTCCGGCCCTACATGTATATATGTGCCGGTGTCGGTCTCGCGGGCTATGGAGGAGCCCACGACGTTGCATATGCCGTAGACGAATGCTCCGGCCTCCTTTGCGAGTCGTATGGCGGCCAGGGTGTCGGCTGTCTCTCCGCTTTGGGATATGGCAATCACCACATCGTCGGGGCGGATTACGGGATTGGCATATCTGAATTCAGAGGCATACTCCACTCGGGTCGGTATGCGGGCGAAGTTCTCGATAAGGCGTGCTCCGATTAGTCCGGCATGCCAAGAAGTGCCGCATGCCACTATAAGTATGCGTCCGGTATTGATGAAGCGGTCGGGGTGGTCGTTCACTCCCGAAAGTTTTATGGCGGTGCCGTTGGCGACGACACGTCCGCGGATGCAGTCGAATATGGTATCGGTCTGTTCGAAAATCTCTTTCAGCATGAAGTGGGGATAACCTCCTTTCTCAAGCTGAGATACCGACATGCGCAGTGTCTGGATGTCGATTTTCGACTCTTCATTGTCGGTGGTGATTACCTTTAACGGCCGGTTGCGGGTAATTATGGCAATTTCGTTGTCACGCAGATATACGACTTTGTTGGTGTATTCGATAATCGGCGAGGCGTCGGATGCGATGAATGTTTCGCTCTCACCTATGCCGATAACGAGTGGTGAGCTCTTTCGGGTGGTGATTATCGTGTCGGGATTATCAGAGTCGATGACTGCTATCGCATATGCCCCGACAATCTGATGCAGGGCCTCGCGTACGGCATCGAGCAGAGTGCAGTTGTTTTCGTTCTGAATATATTCAATAAGTTTGACTATGACTTCCGTGTCGGTCTGGCTATTGAATTCGCATCCGTGCTGCTGAAGGGCCTGCTTGAGTATACTGTAGTTTTCTATTGTTCCGTTGTGTACAATAGCTATGCGGCCATTGGTGCTTGAGTGGGGATGGGCGTTTATGTCGCTTGGCTCGCCGTGCGTGGCCCATCGGGTATGGGCGATTCCGATTGTTCCTGAGATGTCCTTCGCCCGGCAGAACGATTCGAGTTCGGCGACCTTTCCGGTGTGTTTATATATGTTCAATCGGTAGTCAGGGTTGATTATCGCTACGCCGGCGCTGTCGTAGCCTCTGTATTCGAGTCGGTGTAAGCCTTTTATAAGGATGCTGTAAGCCTCTTGATGTCCGATGTATCCTACTATTCCACACATAAATAATTAGTTAATTAATCAGTAATAGATATTTTTCAATATGCAAATTTAACTAAAAAATGTGAAAACGGGTAATGCTTGTCCAAGATTAAGAGCTTGTTTAAAAATAAATGTGAATTTAGGGACTGTGGTTGCTGTGACAAGCTGTAACGGCAAAACAGGCGATGCGCCTTGAGTAGGATGCATCGCCTTATGCAGTATTACAGTTACATTTATTAACTGAGAGTGTCAGAGTATGGACGTTGTGGGCAGGATGTCGGGTGCGGTATCCGAAGGGATTGCCTTTATCATGGTGCCGTCGGTGGTGTAGAATACATCCATGTCGGCACTTCCCGCTTTCTCTACCTCAAAAACATAGAATTCAGATGCTTTCTGTTTGTAATGGGTAATGTCGTCGATAGTCCAGGTGCCATATTCGCCTTTGGGGAATGCGGCAGTGACGGCATTGTCAGGAACCAGGAAGATATCCTTGCCATAATCCATTTCGGTCATGGCCCAGGCGGTAGTCTTGTCGAACCATACATCGTAACCGACTCCATTTTTATTGAATTCGGCTACGCGGTATTCGCTGTTTCTTTCCCATTTCACATTCTGTGCGTCGGGAAACTGCTCTTTGAGAGCGTCGTCGAAAGCGGCATCGACACGCGACGGGGTGTATGGGTCGTTGTGTTCGTTGTTGTCGCATGATGGCATTGCAACGGCTATGGCAGCCATTGTAAATAGAAATGCCGGTATCGAATATGAAAGTTTCATAATTCCTGGTTGTTTGGGAATGGCCAATTGTCAAGTATCATAATATTAACAATCATTGGGTCAAAAGAGTTTCTTACTCCCGGAGAAATTGCCTAACTTCACGGCATGGAAAAAGGATACACAACGAAACGTTTCGCGATATTTGCCTCGGGCGACGGGAGCAATGCGGAGAATATCGTAAGATATTTCCGCGACAACTGTTGTGACGCCGAGGTGTGTCTTATAGTGTGCAATAATCGGGCTGCAGGCGTAATAGGCCGGGCCGCCAGGCTCGGCATCGATGTGAGGGTGATGTCGCGGGATGATATCAACGACTCGTCGCGTCTGCTCCCGCTTATGGAAGAGCACGGGATTGATGTGGTTGTGCTTGCCGGGTTTCTGCTCATGGTTCCGGAATTTCTCATAAATCGCTATCGCGGAAGAATCATCAATATACACCCGTCGCTTCTGCCAAAATTCGGCGGACGTGGCATGTATGGAAGGTATGTCCACGAGGCTGTGATTGCTTCCGGGGAGTCGCGCACGGGCATAACCATACATCATGTCAGCGAGAAGTATGACGAGGGGCGTATCATATTTCAGGCCTCTACCGAGGTGGCGCCTGACGATACGGCCGAAGATGTCGCGGCTAAGGTAAGGATTCTTGAGACGCTGTATTTTCCGCGTGTGCTTGCCGAGACATTTCTTTAGGAACTGTTTAAAACTCATATTACTTTGCTTTTGAGAGTCTTGTCGGCGTCTTTTTGTTTGTTCTTCGGTCATGTAGCTACGGCTACATTCCCTCATCACAAGCAAAAATCCATCAGACAATCCGTCTCAAAATCGGTATCATATGAATTTAAACAGTTTCTCAGTCAATAATCTGTTATTAAACACTCTATTAAGGATTTATCTATGTCCGATAGTATCAAGGAAATCGTCGGGACTATAGCTCCCGAAACTCTTCATCCGCATCTTGCGTCCGTGTTGCTGCTCAGTGGTATAGCGATTGTAGCAATGATTGCTTATTTTGTGACCAAGGGAGTGCTGATGATGTTTGAGAAGGTGATTTTGCGCAGTCCTACCGACTGGGATGATGATATGCTCAATCCACGCCTGATGAGAGCCGTATCGCAGCTTGCTCCGGCCCTTGTGGTGTCGTGGCTGTTGCCGCAGACATTTGCCGACTCGCCCGCGTCGGTCAAATGGATTGATGTGGTCACTTCGCTGTATATTCTATGGGCGATAGTGAGGATTGTCGTGATTATAATAGACAATCTTTATAAGGCCCTTCTCAGGAGAGACAATCTGAAGGCATACGCCATAACCGGTATATTTCAGATGTTCAAGCTGATAATGATTGGTATCGGTGTAATAATAGCTGTGAGCATACTTATCGGAAAGACTCCTATTGCGATACTTACCGCTCTGGGCGCTTCGGCGGCGGTGCTGTCGCTGGTGTTTAAAGACACAATACTCGGACTTGTGGCAGGCATTCAACTTACTGCCAACAAGATGTTGCAGCGTGGCGACTGGATTGCAATGCCCAACCGTGATCTCAACGGCGAGGTAATTGATGTGTCGCTTACTACAGTCAAGGTGCGCAACTGGGACAATTCGGTCACTACCGTACCTCCATATTCGCTTATCACGGACTCTTTCCGCAATTATCGTCCGATGCAGATTTCCGGAGGGCGCCGTGTCGACCGTTCGATATATATCGATATAAATACGGTGAGGCTGGTCTCGGATGATGAGCTTAGTCGTCTTTGCGAAGATGGCTTGGTTCTGGATGATAATGACGATGATGTAAGGAATCGTCGTGGCGGCAATGTCAATCTCAGATTGTTTCGGGACTATCTGGAGTGGTATCTGCGGACGCATCCTGAAGTGAACGCGGATATGACTCTTATGGTAAGGCAGATGGCACCAACTCAGTCGGGGCTTCCGGTGCAGTTGTACTTCTTTATTCGCGAGACGGCGTGGGTGAAGTATGAGCATATACAGGCCGATATATTCGATTATGTATATGCTGTGGTGCGCAAGTTCGGTCTGGCCATCTTTCAGACACCGTCAGGGACCGATATTTCCGGGCGCGGATTGCTATAGCTTCGTGCTGTCACATTTTATAAATATGGTTTACAATTCTAATACAAATAGTATAAAATATGATTAATGCCTTACGGGTATTAGTATTATAGAGTATATTTGCAGCGTTCCGCCACCGTGGTTATTTACGGCGACGAATCTATAGTTCCAAAGCCTAAACATAATCACATACGAGCAATGTACAGGATTTTTGCGGTTATGCAGCGTGTAGCGCTTGCTGTCGGTATTGCGGTATCAGTATATTCATGCAATTCATCCGATAAAATGTCGGATAGCGGCTTGCCTGTCTGTGCTGTGACTGCCGATTTAGACTCGCTGTTTCAGAGGATATTCCCGGATCCCGACGGCCCGGGCGGCATAGCGATAGTGATGCATCGCGACACTATAATATACAGACATGCATTCGGAGTGGCCGACCTGCAGACCATGGTTCCTGTTACCGACAGCACGCTGTTCAATCTGTCGTCGGCTTCAAAGATATTTACTTCGGCCGCTCTTCTGAAACTGTGTGAGCGTGGTATGATTTCGTTGGATGATAGTCTGTCGAGGTTTTTCCCTGAATTCGAGTGCGATGTTTTCGACAAGATAACCATACGGCATATTCTTACACATAGTTCGGGGTTGCCCGACCTGCGTCCGCGCAATCAGGCGGAGTGGAATAAATATAAAAGTGCTCATGGTTCTGTATTTGCCCTTGGCGAGGATTATGCCCGTTACGGTACCGGTACGGAATTCATGCATTCGTTTCAGAATATGAAGACGGCGGAGTTTGTGCCCGGGACTCACTGTGACAGTCAGGATGCGGCATATATTCTTGTGGCACCGTTGATAGAGCGTGTCACCAGGGTTGATTTCGACGACTGGATGTCTGAGAATATTTTCCGTCCCGCCGGCATGCGCGAGGCATTCTATTATACATACGACGGAGGGTTGCCAGCTACGGCACATGCTTACCGTCCTGCCAGGCGCGACACTTCTCCGCTTGTTTTTCGCAGTGATGACGGTAAATGGGAGGAGTATGACCTGGGAGAGGTGCCTTACTTCCTTACCCGTGCCGACAGAGGTGTATATGGTTCGGCCCGTGACTTTATGCAATGGAACAGGGCATTGTATTCCGGAAAAATTATATCGGATTCGTCGCTCGCCGCTATGAATACTCCGTATGTGGCCACGGAGATTCCGATGGTGTCGTTCGGTCTCGGAGGCGCGGTACGCCGTGAGCCGGGATTTCCCGACAAGAGCTATCATATGAATACCAATGGCGGATATGCGATAGTGGAAGGCTCATGGCCGCAAGAGAAATTGCACTATATCGTGTTTGCCAACCGTGCCGACTGGAATCAGCGGGATGTTACTTATGAGATAGACAGCATATTCCGAGCTAAAAATTTTCTGCGATGAATATCGGTCAGGAGGTATTCGGGGGAGAGTGTACCGATGCTGTGTTTGCATAATTTAACACAGTTGGCTATGGAGATAATCTTAGTTTTACATATATTTGCGGTGCAAAATGTATTAAGCCTGTTGCTTATACATCGGGAAGATACATCACCTCGGCAATTCGGCATATTTGTTCCGGCCTGATAAAATTTTTAGTGCTGAGATGTGCTGAAAGTGATGGGACGGCTCTCTTTCCGTTATAAAATGACATACCTGCGTCCCGTCTTGCAGAATCAATAAAGATATCCCTATCTGGGGTATGCGTTTTAATGCATATCTGAGATTGGGGGTATAAAGATTGTATTCTATGCAGACGTGTGCCTACGGCAGGATATATTCCTCTATCAGATTTTATAATTATATTATAGACTCGGCAGCCTGCCGTCAGGCAGGGTTGCCGAGTCGGGTATGCTGTATTCCGGGTAACGGCTTACGGCATCACTGTGTCGTATGACAGGTTGACTGAATTGGGTTTGCCCATCAAGATATTAAGGCAGTTTAGGTTTACTGTATCAATTTCTGAGTACAGAGACCCGCGGGATTGACTAATAGTTCCGGCGGGCAAATATGAGAAACGCATGCTTGGGGCCGTGGTCATATACTGAGCCACGGCCTCAGACGCATGTAAGCACATGCACACTACGGCGCCGTGGATGAGTTATCGTGTCAGACAAAACAGATAATCAGCAGCTGTACGATTACCACGCGTGCGAACATCGACAGAGGATATGTGGTGGCGTAGGCTACAGGGGCATCGTCGCCCGGGGTGATTTCGTTGGCGTAGGTAAGCGACATCGGGTTGGCCATAGCTCCGCTTACCATGCCTGCTGCAGAGCCGAAGTCGAGATGCCACAGACGCATCGACAGGATGGTCATGACAAGAGAGGGGAGCAGGGTGATGATAAAACCGGCCGCAATCCATATAAGCCCGTCGGCACGCATGATTGTGTCGAGGAATTTGCCGCCGGCGTCAAGTCCCAGACATGCCAGGAAAAGCGACAGTCCGATACCGCGCAACATGAGGTTGGCACTGCGTGTGGTATACGTCACCATGTGAAAGTGGGGTCCGAACCGTCCGATGAGTATTCCCACCACGATTGGGCCTCCGGCCAGACCGAGCTTTATAGGCACGGATATGCCGGGAATGGTGATGGGTATTGAGCCTGCTATGAGCGACAGCACCATGCCGATGAATATAGCCGCCAGATTGGGATCTTTCAGGTCGGTAACTGAATTGCCGACAAGAGCTCCAACCTTGTTGATGGCCTCGGGTGTACCTACGATTGTAAGCCTGTCGCCGAGTTGCAATATCAGATTGGGACGCGCCAGCAGCCGTATGCCCGAGCGCGACACACGCGAGATGTTCACGGCATAGTGTTTTCTGAGTTTCAGAGAGTCGAGCCTTCGGCCGTTGAGCTGAGGCTTGCTTATGGTGATGGTGCGCGACACAAGATTCTTGTCGAGGGTATCCCAGTTTATGTCAGGTTTGTTCCAGTTGCGCTCGCTTTTCTCTCCGAAGAAGATTGTTAGGCGCGCCACTTCGTCTTCGGTGGTGATTACGAGCACGCGGTCACCTATGGATAGGGTGTCGTCGGGTCCCGGAATAGACACGTCGTCGCCGTGCCATATGCGTGATATTACGAAGTTGGTAGTTACAAGTTTGTGTATGTCGCGCAGTGTGAGCCCGCCTATGCCCGGATTTGTCACATGAAACTCGGCCACATACGTATTGTCAGACTCACCCTGGTGGTGTGGCTCGTAATCCGATTTGCGTGCTACGAATTTCCTTACCAGGGCGAATGCTATGATTACACCCACCACTCCCAGCGGATATGTCACGGCGCAGCTGAGGGCGGCCCCCTCGGCTGGTAGGCCGAGCTGATTGATAGCCTGCTGGGCAGCTCCGAGCGACGGAGTGTTGGTCGTGGCTCCGCTGAGTATGCCCACCATGTCGGTCATCGGGATGGCCAATATGTAGCTAAGGGCTATGGCGGTGGCAGTACCGGCTAACACAAGTCCGAGCCCAAGCATGTTGAGCTTCAGTCCGCCTGTGCGGAAGGAGCTGAAGAAACCGGGGCCTACCTTGAGACCGAGTTCGTAGACAAACAGCATCAGACCGAAATCTTCGGCATATTTCAGTATGGCCGGATCAATAGCCAGACCGAAGTGTCCCGCCATGATTCCGGTGAAGAACACGAATGTCACGCCAAGCGATATACCGCAAATACGCAACTTGCCTAATCCCAGTCCGATAGCTATTATAACTGAGATTACGCATACAGCCTGAAGAGCCGATTGCTCAAAAAATAAACTTTCAAACCAATTCACACCGCAAAATTACACATTCTCCCAGCCAATGCCTATATCCGCACCTAAAAATCGCACTGCGACTCCACCATTGTCAAGAAATTTGATTAAAGTCGACTAATGCGATAAGTCAAGAAGCTATTTAACATGATAATTCAACCGGTCAGGTTGACTTATTGTAAAAAAGTGTTTATCTTTGCAGAGTATCGCAAAACAAAGGTTTGTAATAAAAATATGAAAGCGTCTAACTGATTCTCTTGTGCCTGTGACAGACAGAATCCATTGAGTTTGCTGCCACGGACATAATCTTATTTGAGATTCGATAGCGACTTCCTCGCTTTCGATATATGTATCTCTTTCCTCGGGGGAGCGGGAAAGGTTAAACTCAGGCAAATGACCGAGATTAATACTAATGCCAGGAAATTCCTGGATGGTTTTCGTAAGTGGTGGCAAGAGCAGGGGCATTCAATACGCAGTGCCGACAGTTATTGCACCGGTATAAGGCGTGTCAACAAGGAGTTCTTCTTTCCACTTGTCCATAAAGACCTGTTTGATGTACTTGACGATGCCGTTAAGAAAGACTGTGCCGAAGACTTCCTTACCGCGCTGGTCGGCACTGTAGGCGAGCGGTGCAGGAACACGACAGACCCGACAGATAAAAAGCGGCTTCAGGACACTGTGAGCCATCTGAAGAAATTCATTGAATATGTTGCCTGGCTTCAGGACAATGCAGTTGCATCCGAAACTGTAACCGTCGGGGAGTTTACAACTCCGATGCCTTCCATAAACAGCACTGATGCTGACCGGGAATACTTTGAGCGTGACACGCTGGTAAACATATTCGCGCGTCGTATCAAGACGCAGGATCGCATGAGTGCGGGTAAGAATATATTCTTCCCCATACGTATACTTGGGCAGTTGTTCTCCACAGCCGGCCGTTACCACAGCGACACGTTATTCAGCAAGGGTATTCGCACATCCAACGGAAAGCATATCGATTTCAAAAAATGGTATGACAGTTGGGTAAGAGGTATAGTCGAGCGTGTAGTGTTTCATACTACAGAGGGCGACTATGCTTTGTCGGACATCGAGGGCCTACTGATCATGCGGTCGACAGGTAGTGTCTGGATTGTTGAAAAACAAAAATCACGCAATATTCAACTTATGTCGGAGGGAAAGAGTGGATTGCAGCCGATGTCGGTTACTTCATTGAGTGGCATTCATCTTGACCATACCGAACGCATGGAAGATCTTCTCATACGGCTCGAACCCGTTTTGCCGGTCATGCGCAAGATTACCGACAACATCAAGGAATCCGTAAAAGGGAAGAAAGTAATTAAGTCTGACGGTGCGACAGTGGAAATTGATTCGTATCGTCCGGGAACACTGACGACTCTCAGCGGCTGGTATTGCGACAATGTGGACTGGAACTTCATAGCCCCGCTACTTTCACTTGTCAGAGTAGAACTCGACTATATCGCCGCCGCCACCCATCTGACAGCAATGTCATCAACTGACAACCTCAAAAAACATTAATAATATGGGATTAAATTTTGATGAGATAGACATAGACGATATACCAGATTCGACGAGCATTTTTTACAATGTTGAGAAAATAGAATTTTCTCAACATTGTGATATCCTATTGCATGATCGTTCGTTAGATCCCAATTCTCTTCTTGACTTCTATTCTGAGAATGTAGGCTTTGGCAAAGACAGCAATCTTCCTGAAGAATGTTGGCATTTGAACAGATTAGGCTATTTCAAGCATGAATTTTATATGGTGAACCCATTCTATTACATAGGGGAGGAGTATTGCAAGGAGCATCCGATGAGATGTGCGGTTGTAAAAAATGGCGTATTGTTCCGAGGAATCGGCTGTTCTGATGACCTAAATAATCTTCGATTTGATTTGGAAAAGTCTTTGAAACCTGAAACATTGGAGTCGTTGCCAATCGTATTATTCCGTAACTGTGACAAGCCTATAGGTATAAATGGGGTCTGCGATGACTGGAAAGATGACATGACTCAGCGTTTGCATTGCAAAGGGGATACTTTCGAGTTCATCGGAGTGTTCAAGGCTGAACATAAGGGCTCGGCCAAAGGGGATGTTTACAAGATGACAAAAATCTTTGATCGTTACTATTTCGATGATACTAAGATTTTAGATTGACAGGATTCGTAGAGGTTGGATTGCGGTAAAACTACGCCTGCTACTTAACCTGTTGGTGACCATATCGTTTTTGCTGTCGCAATGGCCGATGCACTTGTTGGCCATTGCGATGGCAGTGACGGTGGTGCATACGATGTTGTAAGAGCGTGTTTAATAATGTTTCCCCGATTAATATGCTGTTGAAGGTCATGAGGAGATTTGTCAAGAGAAAATGTTAAAATCACTGGTTTTTGGCGTCAAGAACAGATTTAACACGCTGATTCTCAAAATAGCTTGGGCGATTGCAAAATAATGTTTAACTTCGCAATGTACCGTTAAGACGGTTCATAGTCAACATACGAAAGTGTCTCACTTATTCTCATGAATCTGACGAGTAGAAGCATTGAAGGCTTCTTCCATCGTCTGGACACATTTAGGATAAGATAGCAGCTTCCACGCTTTCGTCATTTTATCTCTTTCCTCAGGGGAGCGGGAAAGGCTAAACTCAGGCAAATGACCAAGACTAATACCGAGAAATTCCTTGAGGGTTTCCGTCAGTGGTGGTTAAGGCAAGGATATTCCAGACGCAGTGCCGACAGCTATTGCTCCGGCATAAGGCGTGTCAACAAGGAATTCTTCCTTCCGATAGTCAATAAAGACCTGTTTGCAGAACTTGAAAAAGCGATTACAAAGGGGTGTGCCGTTGACTATATTTACGCCCTGACAGGCATAATCGGAGCCAAGATCATAAACGCCCGGGATTTGAAAGAACAGAAACGCTATCAGGATATGCGCAGTTGTCTGTGCAAATTCACAGAATATATTACAGAGCGGCAGGAATCCATTCTTATGCCAGGACGGTGGAGCGAAGCCGATGAGGTAGGATTGTCTAATATCATGTCGGAGTCAGATCATCAATATTATGACTATGCGACACTGATAAAAATGCTGTCGCAGCAGATCAGGGCACGGGGGTATATCAATACCAAAAAGAATATCTACTTTTCCATGAGGCTGCTTGAATGTCTTTTCTTGAGATGTGACACAGAGCAGAGTAAATATTTTGACCAACGAGGTATTCTCTCATATAATGGGAAAAGTATAAATTTCAAAAGATGGTATTCAAAATGGCTGCAATTTATCTTGAACCGCGTAAAGATACACACCTTAATGGGTGACTTTACACTATCTCAGGCAGAGGGGATGCTGATTGAACGCTCAACCCGACGAGTCTGGATTATCGACCGGGAACACCACCGCACTATCCCCTTGATGACAGAGACTGAATCGGGCTTGCTACCAATGGAGGCAGAGTCGCTGCGCGACATTAAGCTAAAGCGGTCGGAGTGCATAGGAAGAGTTCTGGAGCGGCTATGGGATGTGATGCCGGTCATGCGCAGAATCGCTGCGGAAATAAGGAAAACAGTCAAAGGGCAGACGATAACCGACGATGACGGGAAAGTCATTGCGATTGACTCTTTTCAGTTGGAGTCGCTTACGCCGATGTCCAACTGGTATCTGGACCATGTAGACTGGAGTGTGATGGCTCCACTATTGTCTCTCGCAAGAACTGAACTCGGCTACATCGCCGCAGCCACTCACTTGACATTAACATCATCAACCGCTAATCTCTAAAAACACTGATATGACAGAATTGACTCAAACAAAAAAACACGATGCAATGCAAGATTGGCTGAAAGCCAATCCCGGAAAGGAACCGACTGACTGGCTGCTTGAAGTTCGGTGCAAGGATGATAAGCAGCGTGCGGAATTCAAGGAGTTTCTTGAAAAGGTTGAAGCATGTGGTCAAAAAGAGGCCTTGGAAGTAGCTCCGCAGAACTGGGTTTCTGATATATGTGGACGCATAGACGGACAACCTGATTGTATGCGGACGTCCGAACAATTAGTTGGTGAAGACGTAAGCACTGAGTTTGATTTCCGTTATGGCAGGCATTATTTTGACCTTGATGCTCCGGATTCAATTTTTGAGAATGTAGACCCCCAGCGTGAACCGTGGCATATGGCTATTGATTATTTGAGGTGGAAGGCTTGCCAGCTCGGACTCGAAGATACAACGTTTGTCATGGCGATGAGAGAGCAGAACAGTATATTCAAATGGGAATTCGAGCACTGGAAAGCGCTTGAACGATACATGTAAACCGATTGAAATATCATGATAGACCGGAACTATTCAGAGTTTTATCATCACAATGTGGATATGGACGGATGTCCCTTTATCAAGGTTGACAATCCGGTCATAACCATCCTTGGGCTTAAAGGCACAGAGGAGGCTATCGCCTCGGCTTGTGCTTTGGTGACCAAAGAGTGGATAAAAGATTCATTGTCGGAAGATAGTATCGAGTGGGTGCGCCAGTATCATAGCTTGGGATATTTTACCATCGAACTGCGTACCAACAACTATATCCCTCAGGTGTATGATGGAATCAAGACCATCGACGGACTGACATCTGTCAAGTATGTGGTATATGACACCGCCTACAGACGCATGATAGCCAACGACAAGTATATGGCTGAGACGATTAATAACTCTCGGAAGCTGGATTATGACATCGAACTTGATGACGATGACGATTTTTTCCCGATGATTTGTGAGCTGTCATTGCCCATACATGACTGATGATGCGTATATGGTAAAACTACGTCTGCTCCTTAACCTGTTGGTGACCATATCGTTTTTGCTATCACAATGGCTGATACCCCTGTTGGCCATTGCGATGGCAGCGACGGTGGTGCATACGCTGTGGATTAAGATTGCGCTGTGTGTGGTCGCAGCATTGTGGCTTTATGCCTTCCGTCCGTGGAAAATCTTCTCCGACGAGCGTTTCCCCGACTTCATCGCCACCGTGAAGCTCGCCATCATAAAGCTAATGTCGTGATAATACATATTAGGAATAGTTAAGTATTGCCGCTTTTGTCCTACCTACATGATTAAAATACAATAATAAACAGATTAATATATGACCGATAAGGAATTAACCGCCCGTATCGCGGAATTAAACTCACAGCGAGCCGCTCTTAAAAAGGAGCGTGACAAGCTTGTCTGGGAGGAAGGTATTCCTGCCATCATTGCCAAGATGAAGAGATACGGGAAGATGTCTCTTAATCTGAGTAGTGCTGCGGAAGCTAATATTTGTCTATCCCATAATGAATTATGGCGAAATTTAAGTGATGGACATTTTGCTGTAAAACAACTGTGTCTTGATGAAAACGACAATCTAATCGTTGTCTTTAACGCTCTTTTATTGAATGAGAAATCGGCAATGAAAGATTGGGTGTTTGACCGCGAGAACATAAAGAGGTCTGTTGATGAGGAAATTTCCAATGCCGTAATAGCTCCGTTACTTTTAAAGCTTCTGGATGATGCTCTCTATAGTGACGTTGTAGATATATCTTCTGTGTTTGAAGTGATGTCGGGGGCCAAAGAGATAGACCTCAGTTCGGTTGATACGTCAAAAGTGACAGATATGCATGCAATGTTCAAAGGCTGTACCAAACTGACGTCACTTGACCTTAGCCCACTTGACACGTCAAAAGTGACTGACATGCATGAAATGTTCAAAGGGTGTCACAGACTGGAAGTTCTTGACCTCAGCGCGTTTGATACGTCAAAAGTGACAAACATGAGTCACATGTTTGAAAGTTGCCAGACATTGACATCACTTGACCTCAGTTCGTTTGACACGTCGAAAGTAACGGACATGAGCGGAATGTTTAACTTCTGTTCCAAACTGACGTCACTTGATCTTAGCCCGCTTGATACGTCGAAAGTGACGGACATGAGTCACATATTTGAAGATTGTTGGGAGTTAACATCTCTTGACCTCAGCTCGTTTGATACGTCAAACGTGACGGACATGAGTGAAATGTTTGAAAGTTGCCAGACATTGACATCACTTGACCTCAGTTCGTTTGACACGTCGAAAGTAACGGACATGAGCGGAATGTTTAACTTCTGTTCCAAACTGACGTCACTTGATCTTAGCCCGCTTGATACGTCAAAAGTGACCGATATGCATCAGATGTTCGAAGACTGTTCCAAACTGACGTCACTTGACCTTAGCCCACTTGACACGTCAAAAGTGACTGACATGAGTGGGTTGTTTGGGGGTTGTTCCGCGTTGTCATCACTTGACCTTAGCTCATTTGACACCTCAAAAGTAACGAACATGAAAGCAATGTTTAAAAGTTGTAGTAAGCTGACAACACTTGACCTCAGCCCGCTTGATACGTCAAAAGTGACGGACATGAGCGGAATGTTTATCTTTTGTAGACAATTGACAACACTTGACCTTAGCTCGCTTGACACATCGAAAGTGACGGACATGAGATGGATGTTCGCTAATTGTGGTGCGTTGTCATCACTTGACCTTAGCTCATTTGACACATCAAAAGTAACAGACATGAGTGGGATGTTCTTTGGTTGCAGGGTGTTGACATCACTTGACCTCAGCTCTTTTGATTCGTCAAAAGTAACAGACATGAGTGGGATGTTTAAAAGTTGTCGGGAATTGACATATCTTGATCTCAGCTCTTTTAACACGTCGGAGGTAACAGGCATGGAAGAGCTGTTTTGTTTCTGTAGCAAGTTGAGAACACTCGATATAAGCACCTTTAATCTCTCTAAGGTTAAGAAAAATGAAATGTGGAGAATGTTTTACGGCTGCGATAGTCTCAAGACCGTAATCATGAAAAACTGTTCAGCAGCGACTGTCAGGAAAATCAAGGCTGAGTTGCCGGAAGGTGTGGAAATCATTCAATGATACATTGGGAGAGCGGTAGTATTCAGTCAGGGAGACTAAACTACCGCTCTCTTTATTTTTTACTCTGCTCCTGAATGTCGTAGGTTGAATTGTCAAGAAATTGAGTTAAAAACAGATGCCTGATAGTGTCAAGAAACGATTTAACTACCACTGTATCCGCTTATTGGCTATCTTTGCATGTGCATGACTGATTCGCTCAGTCAGCTATCATATTATAATATACTCAACAATCTCTCAAAACAATATAATACTAACGACACGAAATGGAAATTCCCGATAAAACCGACATGGGCTATATGTGTTCACATGCGAATCTTTGCGATATGGAGACGCTTGACATTAGCTCTCTCGATACTTCAGAGGTGATTAGAATGAGCTATATGTTTGGATTCTGTGAGAACCTGATCTCGATTGATCTAAGCAGGTTAGACACCTCAAAGGCGGAAAGCATGCGCGGAATGTTCATTGACTGCCATGCGCTGACGGCTCTTGATTTAAGCGCGTTCGACACCTCGAATGTCGAGGATATGAGTGAGATGTTTCTGCGTTGTAATGGGCTGACTTCGCTTGATTTGAGCAATTTCAATACATCAAAGGTAGAATCGATGTTTGGCATGTTTGCGGATTGTAGCGAACTGGTTACGCTGAATATCAGTTCGTTTGACGCGTCCAATGCTGACGTGGGCAAAATGTTCTACGGTTGCCGTAACCTCAAGACCGTAATCATGAAAAACTGTTCGGACGAGACCGTAGAGAAAATCAAGGCTGAGTTGCCCGAAGGTGTGGAGATAATACTCTAATACCACTAAACGATAAGACTATGACGAACAAGGAAATGAAGACCCGGCTTGCGGATATGGCCGGACAAATATCGACTATCGAAGAGGAACGCAGGGAGTTTGTATGGACTGAATGTGTCCCGGCAATCATAGCCCGTATGAAGGAGAAGGGGAAAAACACTCTATACCTCCGGGAAGCAGAGTACAACGAATTCTTTGAGCCGGGTGAACTATGGGGGCATTTCAAAGGAGCCTTCTATGCAGCCAAAGAACTGCGTCTTGACGACGATAAGCTTATGCTTGAATACAGTATGGTCAGCTATAGTCAATCGACCTATAATATAGACCCGTATTATTATAATAGATTTCCGCATTATTATAGCGATGGTAACGAGGATGGTATGGTGGCTGAAGTTGACCGCGAGATTTCCGATGCCATACTCGTAGGCATCGTCGATAAATTGCTTGGCGATGAAATCTATAAAATAGGGTTTCACGGACGTGTCGAGGATGATTTAATGCTGAATTATACCATCGATAGTGATGAGTTCAATATAGAAGGTTTCACTTATTTCCCTGCCAAGGATATTCGTTTTGTATGGAATATGGAACAGCTTGACAAGACTGTGACACATCTGCCATTCGACATATATGTCAATACATGTCGAGAGACCGACCATCCGCTGGCACTTTTCATACCTGACGAATACCACGACCCGTTAAGATATTTTGCAGTAGTAATTTACGATGGCGGCTCTGTCGGATTTCCTGACGATAAACTGTTAAGGTTCATGCACCATATAGAGCCGAGAGATCTTTCAAATGTGCTTAGATTTGCCAGCCATTATAAAGACCTGTTGATACAGTTGTCAAAGGGTGAGGGTGAGATTACAGTTATGGAACTTAATTCTGATGCCTTTCTGCTCAACAAGACACCGATTGACAAATCATATCTCTTAAAAGAGGAAGATGATGACTGATTCTTATATCCAGCCAAGAAATTGAGTTAAAAACAGATGTCTGATAGTGTCAAGAAATGATTTAACTATCACTGTATCCGTTTATTGGCTATCTTTGCATGAGAAAGACTGATTCGCTCAGTCTCCTATTATATTATAATATACTCAACAATCTCTCAAAACAATATAATACTGACGACACAAAATGGAAACTACACCGGCATATCCGAGAGCAGAGGGTTTGAAGACACTTACGGAAATCAGGGAGGTGTTATGTGGCAACCGACCGACGGAACGATGTATCATCACTCTGGATTATGACCGCGATCTAAAACCCCATTTGGAAGGTTTTTTCTGTAGCTTCACTACACACTTATACTCAGGTCGCTCGCTGTCGGATGTCTTGGCTCAGATGAAGCATTACGAGATACACGAGCGACCACGGGATTACATCTATCATCGGGATAGAAGGTCAATTGCGTGCAAACTGGTGTTTCGCCCCGACAGTGGAACGACAGCCGGAGATATGTGCCGGTTGTCTGAGGTTCTGTCCTTGTTGCCGCTTGTGGACGATGTGATTTGCGGAATGTCGGTCGACTCGGCTCAGACAGAGAATGTACGGCTTTATGTGGTCAGTGCATCGGAAGGTTTCTATCATGTTTTTCTGGAGTATGCTTTCCGTCTTCTCGGTCATCACAGAGAGATACTTGACTGCCCCGAAATGTATATGGCCCGAATCGGTGCCGGTCTGTACAAGTCCACTCTGGGCACCTATATAGAATGGTGGTCTCGCAATCCAGACCTGGCCCTTGACGACAGTGGAAATCTCATTCTGGACGCATTGGCAGGTAATGATCCACCTTCGACCCTGACCGTGTCGCCCAAAGGTGAACTTATCTTCGGAAAATGCTCAATGTTACGATGGCATCAGATAAATTTCGGTTGGTCGGGCAGGGCTGTCTCCTCATGGGGCAAAATATGCGAAAAGTATGCCGGCAAGGACGCTTCCGGGGCATTAAGGATAGAAGAGGTGGTAAGTCGCCTGCGACTCTCGGAAGAACCGGCGACCGCTTCCCTTCCGCCCGACCTGTCGAAGATTGCAAACAATTTAAAAAAGACTTCTTATGAACGAGATAAACGATGAAATAAACGACCGACTGCCCGTGATGATGTATCTCCACGGGTTTATGTCGGGAGCCAACGGAGCCAAGCAGCGACAGTTGCAACGTCAGTTCAAGGGTCGCTACCGGGTGATTGCCCCTGAGCTGGACGCAGATCCCGACAGCTCTCTGGAGGTAATCAACCGCGCCATACGCGAGGAACACCCGGAAATAATCATAGGCACCTCGCTGGGAGGCTTCATGGCCCTTGAATGTGAGTCGGGCGATGCCGATGTGGTCATCGTCAACCCCTGTCTTTTCCCGAAGTCACAGTTAGCCCAATGGGTCGGTGAGGAGCACACATACTTCTGCAAGCGTCTCGACGGCGTTCAGACCTATACTCTGACACAGGCTACTCTCGACAAATATGAGCGTTATGATGCCGTGCAGTCAGTGCGTGACAACTCTCCGCGTGTCTCCGCCATGTGTTCGACAGCCGACGACCTGCTTGGCGACTCTCACGTCAAGGCCCTGACAGGCTTGATATGGGACAGCTTTTTCAAGGTAGTGGACGATTTCGGTCACCAGTGCAAGGATGCCGGAATGACCCATCTCTACGACCTGCTTGAACTCGTCATCGACCGCCGTCGGAGAATGGGTGGCTCACCGATGTCAT